>ENA-UOOR01000121-UOOR01000121.1-fermentation-metagenome-genome-assembly--contig:-NODE-121-length-111306-cov-65.006202_pt1 | contig 111306 bp, 80 predicted proteins | sample MGYA00245780_ERZ724029 | MGnify/ENA primary metagenome ERZ724029 (study PRJEB28704, sample SAMN03018315) | fermentation metagenome | biome: anthropogenic terrestrial biome; feature: soil...
AAATAAGCTTCGGCTTATCGTGATATGGCAGGCTCTCGTTTTACGGGAGCCTGTTTTTCTGCCCAAAAACATATAAAACAGCCCCAGCTTTGAATATGAATCAACAAATCATTGACACAATTAGCCCCATGTTTCAGCTTTGTCTTTTATTCAAAATATTGGAGCATAGATGCAAATAAACGGACATGATTACCGCTCGGTTTGGTTCGATGAGAATCGACTGAAAATGATAGATCAGAACAAACTACCCTTTGAATTTTGCGTTCGCGAATATGGTACTTACATGGAGATCGTTACCGCGATTCGGGATATGATTGTACGCGGTGCACCGGCGATCGGTGCCGCGGGTGCTTTCGGCATGGCCCTGGCAGCAATCTCCGCCCCCCAAGAAAAATTTCGGGCCTATCTGCGCAGTGCCCGCAATGAATTGCTATTGGCCCGACCCACAGCAGTGGACCTATCCATCGGCGTAAACTACGTCTATGAAAGCGCTCTGAAGTTTATTCCGGATATTAATCATGCCCGCAATGTGGCGCTTTTGGCAGCCAATGAATTTGCCAATCGCAGCGCAATGGAGTGCCTGGAACTGGGCAATGTGGGCAGCGAACTGATCCGGGACGGCTTTCGCATTCTTACTCATTGTAACGCCGGAGCTTTGGCCACCGTAGATCATGGCACCGCCCTCTCGGTGATTCGCCAGGCTCACAAACAAGGGAAAAACATCTTTGTATATGTGGACGAAACGCGTCCCCGTTTCCAGGGGTCTCGCCTAACCGCCTATGAACTGGAGCAGGAAGGGATTCCTCATGCCATTATTGCAGACAGTGCCGGTGGCTTCTATTTCTGGAAAAACGAGATCGACATAGTTATCACCGGGGCAGACCGCATCTGCTTGAACGGGGATGTAGCAAATAAGATCGGTACCTACGAAAAGGCAGTGTTGGCCAAAGCCCACGATGTGCCCTTTTACGTCGCCGCCCCGCTCAGTACCTTCGATTTTTCCTGCCAGAAAGGGGAAAACATCCCCATCGAGATCAGAGATGAAGCCGAGATCAAGTGCATTGGCGATGTTTGCACGGCAAATCCCGGATCCACAGCACTAAATCCCGCTTTCGACATCACACCCGCGGCATATATCTCCGGCATCATTACTCCCAAAGGAGTGTTTGAACCGGAAGGCGCGGCGCAAAAGGTGCAACAATGAAGAAGCGCTACGATCACATCATCAAAGGAGGCACGATCCTCTGTATGGATGCCTCTTTCACTGTGTTGGAAGATCATTTTATCCTTATCGATGATGGTAAAATCGTCGATATTCTGCCTGTTGATGTGATCCGGGATTACCGGGCGGATTGCGTTCAGGATGCCCGGAATTGCCTGGTGATTCCCGCTTTGATAAACGCGCACAGCCATCTGCCCATGACATATTTCAGGGGTTTGGCGGACGATCTGCCCCTAGATAAATGGCTGGGAGAATACATCTGGCCTCTGGAAGCAAAAATGGTGACCGGAGATTTTGTGTATGATGCCGCCTTGCACGGCGCAGCAGAAATGTTGAAAAACGGAATCTGCCTCACAAACGATATGTATTTCCATTGTGATAAGATTGCTGAGGCTGTCACCAAAGCAGGTATGCGTGCCATTGTTTCATATGCCATCATCGAACGGGACCCAAACACTCCGCACAAAAGCTATGAAGCCAATATGCTGGCCCTCGATGAGTATTGCCGGGATTATCCCCTAGTCGATTGCAGCTTTGCCCCCCACGCCATCTACACCTGCTCCAAAGACTTACTAAAATCCGCCGCCGATTTTGCTCTGAAGCACGATTGGCTCTTGCACACTCATCTCAGCGAAACCAGAGGCGAATTGGAAAACTGCCTGAAAGAGCATGGTAAACGACCTCTGGACTATCTGGCGGATCTGGGTTGGTTGGAAGCAAAATGCTTGTTTGCTCATGGTGTGTGGCTAAGCAATGAGGAATTGAAAAGATTGGGCAAGAGCAGGTCTGCAATAGCCGTGTGTACAGACAGCAACCTGAAGCTTGCCAGTGGATTTGCCCCTTTGAAAGCTATGCGTGAACAAGGGGTATGCTATGCCCTGGGCAGCGATGGAGTGGCCAGCAACAACAATCTGGACTTACTGGAAGAGCTTTCCACTACTTCCAAGCTGCATAAAGCTTTGAACGCTGATCCCGAGTTTCTCCCCGCCCGAGAGGCCTTCGCGCACGTAAGCATAGAAGCTGCCAAAGCCTTGGGCAAAGCAGACAGCTTGGGCAGTCTGGAAAAGGGTAAAGCAGCTGATATCTGCATCATCGACACCACCAATCTACAAAGCAGCCCGCTTTACAATCCCTATTCCCAGTTACTTTACGCCATGGGATCGCATCAGATGAGGGATGTGATGGTAGCCGGCACTTACGCTGTGCAAGATTACCGGCTGACAAATCTGGATGAAGCGGAATTGGTGGATACGGCCAATCGCTATAAAAGCAAAATACTGAGAGAGTTGAACATTGAGAAGCATACAAAACCGTAGAGCGCTGCACGAATACAGCATCATACAAAAGTTCGAAGCCGGTATCTCGTTGATGGGCACGGAGATCAAGTCCATCCGCTCCGGCAGGATAAATTTTAAAGATAGCTTTGCCAAGATAAAAGAGGGGGAGTGTTGGTTGATGAATTTCCACATCTCACCCTGGGAAAATGCGGCATACTTCAATCATGAAGCAGAGCGTCCCCGGCGCTTACTGCTGAACCGGCATGAGATCAGGCGCATCAAAGCCAAGGTGGAGGAACAAGGCATGACGCTGGTACCCCTGGATATATACATCAACGAAAAAGGACTTTGCAAACTCACCCTCGCCCTGGCCAAAGGAAAAAAGACCTATGACAAGCGTGATGCATTGCAACAGAAGGATTTGCAGCGCGACAAAGAGCGGAGTCTGCACTTTGAAAAATAGTTTCGATGCAGGATTCACTAAGCTGATATGTATTACGAGAAAGATAATGATTCTTTGCTTGACATCAATGGAGCATGGAATATTCTGTTACCAGTCTGTCAGTACTCAGGGATTTAACCAACATAATAAAAGGAGCCACAAATGAATTATCGGCTTATTCTCAGCATATTGATCATCAGTCTTTGCTCTCTGCCTTTGTTTGCAGAAGATTGGATTACCATATACAATGATGACCTTTCGCTTATCCGTTCTCAGTTTGAATTGGAACTGGAAAAAGGGAATCAGAAACACAACTACGACGACATCACTTCCCGCATTATGCCGGCTTCGGTAATTGTGAAAGGCGATGGACTGCGCATTGCCGAGCAGAATTATGAATACGATCTGGCGGGAAAGCATCAGATCATGGCCAAATACCTAGATCAGGAAGTTCTGGCCGTGATGAAAGATCAATCCAGGCTGTGGGGTATTCTCAAATTCTTTGATGGCAGCAATTTGGGCATCATCGAAGATGGCTCGGAACGCCTTTTGGTGATTGATGATGACGAAGTACAGTGGATCCAGTTGGCATCTTTGCCCTCGAATTTTTACACCAAACCCACTTTGGCTTGGAACTTGATTGCCCCCAGAACCGGTAGCTACCCGGTTATGATTAGTTACCTCAGCGGCGGATTCTCTTGGGATGTAACCTACAATGCGGTGTGGGACGAAGAAAAGCTGCATTTGAACAGTTGGGTTACCATAAACAATCGCTCCGGCAAGGCTTTTGCGGACGTGAATCTGAAGTTGATCGCGGGCGACGTGAATCAAGTAAGGCAAAAATACAACGATGTGGCACGCTATGAAATGGCAGTGGATTCTTCCGCCGGTGGCATGACCGCTCCCTCCTTCGAAGAAAAGGCATTCCACGATTTTCACATGTACACACTGGATCAGAAAGTATCTTTCGCAAACAATCAGACCAAGCAATTGGAACTGTATCCCACCCAAGATGTTACAGCCGAATCCGTCTATGAATTCTATACTCTCACCAGCGGCGTAAACAGCGTGATAAAATTTGTGAACACCGAAGATATGGGCTTGGGTAAACCTCTGCCCAAAGGCGTTTTCAAGATTTACAAAGAAGATAGCGACGGTAACATGGAATTTATCGGTGAAGACAGAATCGATCACACCGGGCGTAATGAAGAGATCAGCATCAATACCGGAAAAGCCTTCGACTTGGTGGCAAACTCGCAAGTGCGCAATCAGCGTACAATCTCTCAACGAGCTTCGGAACGTGAGATCCACATAAATCTGAAGAATAACAGCTCGGAAAGTAAAAGCATCGATGTAGTACACAGGCTTTCCGGAAACGCGCGCATCGTGCAATCTGAACGCCGTTACGGGCTGGATACGGTCAAAAACACAGCTACTTTCACTGTGAAGATGGAACCGAACACCGAATACAATTTCTTCTTCCGTGAACGTAGTGAATGGTAAGGCGATAAGATACTTGTTGAGGAGGTAATCAAATGCGCGAGAGGATTTTCTCCAATCTCGTGGGCATACATCGGGAAATGCTGAAGCTTTTGGGCGAGGTGAACGCTTTAAATGGCGATCCCCTTGCCATCGAGGATGCCATAGATGAAGCCTGGCATCCCCGCTGCGATGTATTTCTTACCGATACCCAGTGGATCGTGGTTGCAGAGCTGGCGGGAGTGGAAAAAGATGAGATATCCATCTCGCTGAGTCCGGAATACCTGCGCATCAGCGGGCAACGCAGCTTCCCCGCCAAAACATGCCCGGTCAGCTATTTCAATATGGAGATCGAAACCGGGCACTTTGAGCGTAAGATCTATTTTCCGGAAGCTGAGCTGGACAAAGAGAAGCCGCAAGTGAGCTACATCAACGGCATCTTGCGCATAGCCTTCAATCTCGCTCCTGTGGTGGAGCGAATCATACCGATCACATAACGGGCAGGCCGGATGCTGGAAGCACTTGGAGCAAAAGTATTTTCGGGGATCGTTGCTTTCTCTCTCTTGATGTTTTCGTCGTTTGAAGGCAACGATCCCCGTTTTGGCCCTCTTTCGGTTACCAAGAGTGACAGCTATCTTTACTTAAGCGGGCATCTTATCTCCGCCTTTGACAATGACTTCCCCAGTATCTTTAGTTCGGGCACACCCATCCCCATACATTTCATGCTCAATATTCGCAAGGGGAATCGCACCCTGGTTCAGCGCCGGTTTACCCACACTGTCACTTTCGACACCGCCAAAGGAGTTTATGAATTGAACAAAGGCAATGGCAAGGATGCTCTTTTGACCAGATCCGTGGAGGAGATCATCAAAGAAGTGTCTTACTATAGCTTCAGCATCCCTTATCAGCAAATATGGGGTGAGGTGAGCATCCGCATTCAGGCGGAATTGCCCAAGTTACGCTTTGATAATGCGGATAAGGACGTAGATCTGATGGTATTGTGGAAATACAAGATGCCAAGCGTGAAAAGCACAGCTAACCTGCTGAAAGCTCAATAGATAAGGAATATGGTATGAAGTTACTGGGTTTTCGCTCCACCGTTATCATTCTCTTTCTGATAGTCTCAATCGGCGGCTTGATGTTGCTGAATACAGCCTTTCAAGCTAAGCAGGAAGATATTCATGCAGCCATCGACGGCATGGAACTGAGCGAGCAGCTGCGCAATGTGGCTTTTCAAAATAGCGATGATTCGCTAAAAGCCGGACAGATTATGCGCGATTACGATTCCTCCAAAGCGCTTTTAAGCATCGCTCTGGGAGATTCCCGCGTGGTTACCTCTGTAGTGCTGCTTTTGGTGATGGTGGCCTCCAGTGCCATCTTTATTTTGGTGATTATCTGGCTGTTCAGGCCTATGAACGAGCTTAAAATGGCAACAGATCAGATTCGTGAAGGCAATTTCAGCGTGCATCTTCCCGACACCGGTGTCCGGGAAATGCGTGAACTCAAGAATAGCTTCAACGTGATGTCCCGGGAGCTCGAATACATCCAAAACAAGCTGCTCGTGGCGGAAAAAGAGATGATCTGGAAGGATCTCTCCCGCATCCTTGCCCACGAGATCAAGAATCCACTCACTCCCATCCAACTGGTGGTTCAGCGCTTGGAAGAACGCTTTCAAAGCGATCCCGAGAGTGCCAAAGACATTTTGCCGGAATCCATCTCCATCATCAGTCAGGAAATCGAGAATCTGCGCCTGCTGGCACAGGATTTCAGCAGCTATGCCAAAGTAAGCCAGCCCGATAGAGAACAATTCAACCCCGCGCTGGCGATCCGCGAGATCGTGAAATCATATTGCCAAAACTACCAAATTGACCTGAATCTAAACGATAATCTGAGCATCTCATTCGACAAAACTCACTTCTATCAGGTGCTTACAAATATTTTGCAGAATGCTATTGATGCTTCCCGGGAAAGTGATGTCATCAGCATCGACTTGCATGAGGAGCGCTGCTACGTGGTGCTCAGCATCAAGGATCATGGCAGCGGAATCGATCCCAAGGACTTACAGCGCATCTTTGAGCCATACTTCAGCAAAAAGACCAAAGGCACCGGTCTTGGCCTGGCTTTGGTAAAGAAACTATGTGAGGCAAACGGCGCCATCGTGAGGGTGAAAAGCAAAAAGGGTGAAGGCAGCGAATTTACCGTAATCATCGAGGAAGATAAAGCGTGAAAATCCTGATTATCGATGACGAAAAAAACATTCGTCTCAGCCTCACGGGTATCCTGAAAGACGAAGGTTATACCGTGATAAGTTTCGGTAATATTCTTGAGGGCCTTACGGCTTTTGAGGATGAGGATCCAGACGCAGTGCTTCTGGATGTAAAACTACCGGATGGCAATGGCATCGATACCCTGAAGCAAATCAAAAGCCTGGCTCCGCAAATCCCGGTGATCATGATCTCCGGAAACAGCAATATCAGCGATGCAGTGAAGGCTATTAAACTGGGCGCATTTGACTTTTTGGAAAAACCACTCTCTCTGCCCAAAATAAAGATCACGGTAGCCAAAGCACTGGATTTCTACAAGCTTTCTCTGCAAGTGATGCGCATGAAAGCCGATACCGAACGGGGCTGGCGCATGATTGGCCAAAGCCCGGTGATGCAAGATCTAAACCATCTCATCAACCGGGTAGCTCCCAGCAATTCCAAGATCTTGATCGTGGGCGAAAGCGGCACAGGTAAAGAATTGATCGCCCGCCTGATCCATATGCGCAGTTCGCGCGCGGACAAAGCCTTTGCGAAGTTCAATTGTGCGGCGATTCCGCGTGAACTGATCGAAAGCGAGCTTTTTGGCTTCGAAAAAGGAGCGTTCACCGGGGCTGATGCCCGTAAGAAAGGCAAGCTGGAGGAAGCTGATGGCGGCACTCTGTTCCTGGATGAGATCGGCGATATGGAACCAGCAGCCCAAGCCAAAATTCTGCGCGTGATCCAGGAAGGCGAATTTGAACGGGTGGGCAGCACTCTGACCCGCAAAATCGACGTGAGAGTGATCGCTGCTACAAATAAAAACCTGCCGGAACTGGTGCGAAAAGGAGAATTCCGCGAGGATCTCTATTACCGACTGAACGTTGTGCCCATCACCAGCCCGCCCCTGAGAGAAAGGGCCAGCGACATCCCGCTCCTGGCAGAACATTTCGCGCAAGATCTGGCAGTGGAATTGGGCATGAAAATCAAGCGCTTTGCCCCCGACGCTCTGCTGGCAATACAGCGCTATCAATATCCCGGCAATGTGCGCGAATTGAAGAACATCATGGAGCGGATTTATCTCTTGTGCGACAAGGATATTCTGAGTGTGGCAGATATCTCCGCGATGATTCCCGATGCCGGCCCCCGTGGGGATCAAGGCACGCTGTTCTGGCAAGAAACCGTGGCTTTTCAGGACAAGAAAAGAGAATTCGAAATCCGCTACCTGAGCGCGCAATTGGAGCGCTTTGGGGGAAATATCTCCAAAACGGCTGAAGCGCTGGGTCTGCAACAGAGTAATCTTTCCCGGAAACTGAGTGAACTGGGCATTCGCTAAATCGCAAGTCTCCTGAGGGGTCAATTATGCGGCTGAAGCCGCACCCACTCTAGCCCACAAAATGGCTGCACAATTTTGCGGGGATCCCGATTCCGGCGATCGCCTCTACCACCACGAGCTATAGCGAGCAGAGTGCCGTAGCTGCGACAGTTCAGATAGTTATCTTGCTCTGTATCTAAAGCTGTGCCGAAGCTGATATAAACGGCTTATCATCGGGTGAACACTGGATGATTATGCCTTTATATCAGCTTCGGCACAGCTTTAAACATAGGGGGAGGATATGTCTGAAAACAAGCCTTGACAAGGAATAGCCAATCTGGTGATGGTTATTTTGTGAAAAAACCCAGAATCTTGCACTGCGAAATCAAGCGGCACCGTCAGATAGCGCCCGAATTATGTTCGGTGTGCCCTCGTGTGTCCAGATGTCGCGCCTTTAGGTTCTGGTATCAAAGTCATCAACGCGAATATCTGGATTTTGTGCTGGATATTGTGCAAAAATTCCCTGAGAAATACCAACTGGAGGTGGAGTTCATGGCGGAAAAACAACAATTTGTGCAGATCGTAGACATGACGAGCGGCAAGATTGATCGTATCGTGAACCTCAAAGAAATTAACGCAATGAGCGCAGAAGAGAAGCTGGCACTCAGCAGAGAAAAGAACCTCTTCATCGTAACCCATCGTTTACAGCCAATTGTGAAGGTGGAGATGAAGAAATCCATCATCGACAGTCCCATGAAATTTGATGAAGCGTCCGGCGAGAATGTGGCAGAAAAAGCCGAAGTAGAGCCGGAGCCCAAGCCTGAAGTGAAAAGCGGAGGCAAAGGCCGCAAAAAGAAAGCCTAAGGCGCTCTTCACTGCGCTCGCAAAAAAAAGCTTTTACAAAATTGCGCCATCAAAAATAGTGGCACAAACTGACCGAATTGCCGCAGTTAAGCAGGCCATTTTGTCAGCATTGGCATCTCAAAAAAGGAGATATGTATGTTTACATTGGAAGAAAAGCATCTGGATGTGGCCAAAAAAATCGCCGGCGACCACCGCAAGAAAAAACGCTGTGATGAGTGTTATGACCGTGGTTGGATCGGAGTTTCGGAGCAAAATCTGCTGGTACTCTGCCATCGCTGCGTGGATCTGGATGCCGCCATGGAAGATTGGAAACAATATGTAAGCGAACACGAAGAACTGAAAGAGCATTTTAGCGACTTGTTTGAAGAAAACGCCGAAACCGAAGAAGTGGAAACGCATCCCGCGCAACAGACCTATGAACACAAAAAAGCCCATCCCGCAGGCAAAACTGCCTATGTGCCGGGCCCCAAAAGAACAGGAAGAGCAAAGAAAATTTAAGTAATGTATAAAAGTATAGATCTCAAAGAAAGCCCTCGGGATTTAGAAGCCCGGGTGCGCCAATATTGGCAGAAGCACAATACCGCACAAAAAAGCATTGACTTTCGTGAGGGAAAACCTCAATTCATCTTTTATGAAGGCCCGCCCACCGCGAATGGCAAACCCGGCATCCATCATGTGATGTCTCGCACTTTGAAAGACGTGGTCTGTCGCTACAAAACCATGACCGGACATCAGGTGAAACGCAAAGCCGGCTGGGATACTCACGGCTTGCCCGTAGAGATCGAAGTGGAAAAAATCCTGGGTCTGGAAGACAAAAAGGGTATCGAAGAATACGGCGTGGAAGCATTTTGCAAAGAGTGCCGCAATTCTGTGTTCTCATACGAGAAGCTCTGGCGCAAAATGACCGAATTGATGGCCTATTGGATAGACCTTGATAACCCATACATCACTCTGGACAACAACTACATAGAGTCTGTCTGGTGGATCTTGAACAATTTCTTTGAGCGCGATCTTATCTTTAAAGAACACAAGATAGTCCCCTATTGTCCCTCTTGCGGGACACCGCTGTCTTCACACGAAGTGGCGCAGGGCTACAAAGACGTGGAAGATCCTTCCGTGTATGTGCGCTTCAAAGCATTGGACGCTGAAAACACATACTATCTGGCTTGGACCACCACTCCCTGGACTTTGATCTCAAATGTGGCTCTGGCAGTGCATCCGGATGAAGATTATGTGTTGGTGGAACATCAGGGGCAGAAGCTGTATCTGGCCGAAGCGCGCTTGAGTGTTTTGGATGGCGAATATGATATCTTACAGCGGATGAAAGGCAAAGACCTGGAGCACAGGCGTTACGAGCCCCTATTCAATTTTGTACCGGTGGACAAAGAAGCCTGGTTCATTGGTTGCGCGGATTATGTAACCATGAGCGACGGCACCGGAATAGTGCACACTGCTCCTGCCTTTGGCGCAGATGACTATTCTTTGGGGCAGAAATACAATCTTCCCTTTGTAAATCCGGTGGATGGCGAGGGGAAATTTACCGAATTGGTGGGAGCTTGGGCCGGCGTCTTTGTAAAGGCTGCGGATAAGGACATCATCCGGCATCTGAAAGAAAGCGGTATCCTGTATCGCCGCGAGCAGATCAAACACAACTATCCGCATTGTTGGCGCTGCACCAGCCCGCTGATCTATTATGCCCGCGAAAGCTGGTATATTCGCACCACGCTGTTCAAGGAACAGCTATTGGCAGAGAATCGCAAAATAAACTGGTATCCATCTTTTGTGGGTGAAAAGAGATTTGGAGACTGGCTGGAAAACAACGTGGATTGGGCGCTTTCCCGGGATCGTTTTTGGGGTACTCCGCTCAATATCTGGGTTTGCGACGATTGCGGACACAAGAGTTCCATAGGCTCCCGCAAAGAGTTGGCCCTGCGTGGCAGGAAAGCCGATGGTGCGGCTGTAACGGAAGAGATGGAATTGCATCGTCCTTATATCGACGAAGTGCTGTTAAGCTGCGATAAATGCGGCGGTACCATGCATCGCACGCCCGAAGTGATAGATTGCTGGTTCGATAGCGGTTCCATGCCCTTTGCCCAGTGGCACTATCCCTTTGAGAATGCGGAGATATTCGATACCGAACTCTTCCCGGCAGATTTCATCTCCGAGGGTATAGATCAAACCCGCGGCTGGTTTTACAGCATGCTCACCATTGCTACCTTGCTGAAGGGAAAGTCTTCATACAAGAGCTGTTTGGTAAACGACCTCATTCTGGACAAAAAAGGCCAGAAAATGAGCAAGACCCGCGGCAATAGCGAAGATCCCATCGATCTGATGGATAACTATGGCGCGGATGCCATCCGTTGGTACCTTTTGGAAGTGAGCCCACCTTGGGTGCCCACCCGTTTTGACGTTGATGGTGTGCGCGAGATCCTCAGCAAATTTGTGGGCACTTTGAAGAATGTGTATTCCTTCTATGCCACCTACGCCAATATCGACAGTTTTGATGCCTCCGGATACCCTGAGGATTGGCAGCGAGAAGCAGAAATAGACCGCTGGATAATATCCCGCTTGCATTCTTTGATCGCGGAAGTGCGGGAGCATACTGAAAACTATGAATTTACCAAAAGTGTTCGTGCCATTCAGGATTTTGTGATCGACGAACTGTCGAACTGGTATGTGCGCAGAAGCAGACGCAGATTCTGGAGCTTTGACTTGGATCAGGACAAGGTGGAAGCCTATCGCACATTGCATATGGTGCTGGTGGAAATTGCGAAATTGATCGCGCCCTTTGTGCCCTATCTGTCTGAAGAGTTGTTTCAAAACCTTGGCGCCGGAGAAAGTGTGCATCTGGCGGATTATCCGCGTAGCGATTCCCGTTTCATCGATACAGCACTGGAAAGCGATATGCAGGCAGTGATCGATGTGGTTTCTTTGGGGCGAACCGCTCGTGGTGAAGCCAATATCAAGATACGTCAGCCTTTGGGCGAAATGCACGTGCCGGCAAAATTGCGCTCCGCTTTGGAAAAAATGCTGCCGCTGGTGCAGGAAGAAGTGAATATCCATAAGATCAGCTATGTGGAAGAAGACAGTGACTTTGTGCAATATGATTTGAAACCCCAGTTCAAAGTGATGGGTCCCAAATATGGCAAACAGATGAAGGCGATCGCGGCATTTTTGGAGACCGTGGATGCGGCACCCGCCCTGGGAGCTTTTGCCCAAAATCAAGCCTATGAATTTGAATTGAATTCTCAAAAGATCAGCCTGGTTGCGGAAGACCTGTTGGTCCAGATTCGTCCCCGCGAAGGCTATCAATTTGCCACTATGAAAGATATTTTTGTGGCTCTGGACACAAGTTTGGATGAGGCTCTCTTGCGCGAAGGTTATGCCCGTGAATTGGTAAATAAGATACAGTTTTCCCGCAAGGATCAGGGTTTTGAGATTATGGACCGTATTCTCGTGAAGTATAGCGCGGATAGCGAAATCGAGGCAGCCATCAGCCAATATGGTGACTTTATAAAAAGTGAAACTCTGGCAGATGAGATCAGCCGATGCGCAGATAAGGATCTGCCCATGATAGATATAAACGGTAGGGAGATCGGACTTCTGGTACAAAAGACAGGAGTCTGAGCGATATGATTATATATTGGAGGATATCATCGCACATTTTTGCATAAACTGCGGAACGAAGATACCGGACAAGGCAAAGTTCTGTCCAAACTGCGGTGAACAGGTAGAGCTGTCTGTAGAGCAAGCTAAGGAAACCGACGTTCCGGAAAGTATCGAAGCACCGAGTCTGGCAGAGGCACGGGAAGCGGTAAACAAGAATTTCACTCTGCTGGATCCGGGTGAGGAATTTCGGCACTACAAGATCTTGCGCATGTTGAACAAGGATTCTGAGGGGATCAAATACATTGCCGAAAAAGACAATCGTGAATATATATTGAAGGTATTCTACAAATCCAGTTTTCACAATATGCACACTTTGCTAGAGCTGCAATTGCGGCTGTCCCGTCTGAACAATCTAAAAGACAGTCACACCGCCAGAGTGGTGGAAGTAAATCAAAGCCATTCACCGGCATACATGGCAGTTGAATACATTCATGGTGTGTCTTTAGCCGAGCTGCGTAAATACAATCCGGAGCGCATCACCGAAGACATGGTGCGCGATCTGGGCCATAAACTGATCGAAAGCGGGAAAACCGTGCGGGATCATGGCCTCACTATATCCAGCCTCACGCTGAATGGAGTAATGCTTAAAGACGACGATGAGATTGTAATCCTCTCCAGCGGCATCAATTACGAGGATGTGGACGAGAGAGAAGATGTCTTCATCGTCGCCAAAATTATGGCGCAGCTTTTGGCCAAGAACCCCTTGTCTCAACGCCTTTATGATGAAGACCGGTTGCGCTCAAGCAAATACGTGCCCATTGTGGGTGTGAGCAAAGACCTGAACAAAGTTCTGTCCGAAGCTCTGCATCGCAACATCAACCAGCGCTATGAAAACCTGGAAGCGCTGGATGCGGCAATCCATAAATTGCCTCCTGTGGCAGGCGCAGAGCTCTGTTCGCAGCAGGATGTCAGGATTTTGGAAGATGGACAGGTCCTCAGTGAAAAAGCAATGCCGCGAGGCAGGATAGAATATGGATTTTGGGCCTTGGTGATATTGGTTATCATCGCGATCGCCATGCTGTTTACCACCAATATCTATACCGTGATATTCGGCGCCAAAAGCGATAAATTACAATATACCGGCTTCAGTTTTGGTGCGGACGATGCTGATGACGACAGTCTGCGCGCTCCATCGGCAAAACTACCTCCCCGTGAGGCGAGAAAGCCGCTGCAAACCACCTATGGAGATCTGAAAATCAATCGGGATGATCCACGCCGCAGTGTGATCCCCCCGGAAGATAGTCCTGCCCCCGTCAAAAAGGTGCTAAGTCCCAAAGGTCCCGGTGCAAACTTTGTCTATATCGAGCCGGGAACCTACGGATTTGGCAGAACAGGCAACAATCAATCTCACAATGTGTCGCTATCCGGTTTTTACATCAATAAGCATGAGGTTAGTCAAGCTCAGTGGAACCGCTTAATGAAGCCAGCAAGAGTAAGTGAAGTGGGCGATAAACTGCCCGTGGACAATGTAAGCTGGTTCGATATCGCTATATACTGCAATGGATTAAGCGAGATTGAGGGACTGAATCCCGCCTACAAAATACGAGGTGTAGGTGCATCCCGAGTGGTTACTTGCGATTTTCAGGCAAACGGTTATCGCCTGCCCACTGAAGCGGAATGGGAATATGCCGCAAAAGCGGGAAAATTCTTCAGTTACAGCGGCTCCGAAGATCCGGCTGATGTAGCGTGGTATCGGGATAATTCGGCCGGGAAGCTGCGTCAACCGGGTTTGAAAGACGCCAATGCCTATGGCTTGTACGATCTCAGCGGAAATGTGTCGGAATGGGTATGGGATTGGTATGATGCCAATTATATTCGTGCATTACCCACCTTTGTGAATCCAAGCGGTCCGGCTACAGGTACTCAAAAGACCATCCGCGGTGGCAATGTGATGAACAGCGAAGGCCGCAACCTGAACATTCTATGGCGCGAAAAGGGAGATCCCAACCGTGGCTATCCCTTTGTGGGCTTCCGTCTGGTAAGAACTAAGTAAAGCATATTTGGGGCATTTATCCCGGCAGATATTGAGGTCATCCGGCCATTGTTTTCGTGGCTGAGTAAGATTGCTGAAGTATAAAGATAGCGTTCTTAAAGCTTTCTACAATGTGAAAAAAGCTAAGGCTGAGAAAAAAGTATTGACAAAAAAATGGCCCTAAAAGAGATTGCTCGAGGTGTTCCGGAATAGCTCAGCGGTAGAGCGGGTGGCTGTTAACCACTAGGTCGGGGGTTCGAATCCCTCTTCCGGAGCCAGTTTTTTTTGCTCTCTTTTCGGAGGGCGTTTTTTTTTGCCCGCAAATTCCGAGTAAATTCCTATACTGTTATATATTGCTGATACAGGGTTATCTCAAGATATCGTAGATCAGCTTTTCTTTATCGATCTGCTCCGGTATCAAGCTGTAGGCGTTGCGGATCAATTCTGCTACTTCCTTGCCTTTATCTTCGTCATTGGATAAAACAGTGCCGATCCTGCTGCCGCTATCTACGTAATCTCCGATCTTGGGTTTCAGCAGTGCTCCGGCGGAGTAATCCAGAGTGTCTGAGGTCTGCATTCTGCCTGCCTTGATGCGTATCAGCGCGTAGCCGATGGCGCGGGAATCGATCTGATGAACATATCCCTTTGTTTTGGCGATGACAGGGATCTCATATTTAGCTTTGTCAAAAAGGCTGTAATCCTCGCATACCTTGGGATTTCCGCCTTGAGCGGCGATGATCTCGGCGAATTTTGCCAAGGCACTGCCGTCGGTCAGCACCTGTTTGATCATCTTTTCCGCTTCTGCAAAATTCCTGGCTTTCCCTGCCATCATTAGCATTTCAGCCACCAACGCGGTGGTGATCTCATAGGTGTCCGGCAGATAGTGTCCCTTCAGATACTCTATGGCTTCGATGGTTTCCACAGCGTTGCCGATAGCTTCTCCCAAGGGCGAATTCATGTTGGATAAAACGATGGAAACCTTTTGGCCAAAGCTTTCGCCGGTGGATTTCAAGTGTTCTGCCAGTTCGCGGGCGCGGCGGATATTTGGCATGAAAGCGCCGGAACCGATCTTGAGATCTATCACCAGGTACCTGGCTCCTTCGGCGATCTTTTTGCTCATGATGCTGGCGGTAATGAGAGCGGGACTCTCCACGGTCGCTGTGACATCGCGCAGGGCATAGATGCGCTTGTCCGCGGGCACCATGGCTGAAGATTGCCCCACCAGCGCGTAACCGTGCTTCAAAACCAGGGCTTTGAAGTCTTCCATACTGTATTGGGTATTGAATCCGGGAATGGCCTCCAGTTTATCCAGAGTGCCGCCGGTGTGCCCCAATCCGCGCCCGGAGATCATCGGTACATACAAACCCAGCGCAGCGGCAATCGGGGCCAGCATCAGGCTCAATTTGTCGCCCACGCCTCCGGTGGAGTGTTTATCCGCTATGGGCAAAGAGGGATCGAAGTCAATGCGCTTTCCGCTGTCAATATAGCTTTGGGTAAGGGCTGATATTTCCGGGGGCATTGCGCCTTGAAAATAGAAGCACATCAGCATGGTGGACATCTGATATTCCGGGATGTCGCCCTTGAGATAGCTATTGATGAAAAATTGGATTTCTTCGGCACTCAGGATGTGGCCGTCGCGCTTTTTTAAGATCAGTTCCACAGGATTATATTTCATGTTGTATCCTTATATTTAGTTTGAGACCAGCTTTTCGCGGATGTAGCCGCTAAACATGTCCATTATCCATACTACTAGGGCGATCAGCCACATGATGAGGCCCACATTGCGCCAGGAAAGCATCTGCTGTTCCTGATACAGAGCCAGTCCGATGCCACCGCCGCCCACAAAGCCGACGATGGTGGCCATACGCACGTTGATGTCCCATCGATAGATGGTGAAGGCCAGATATGGAGCCAAGATCTGGGGAGCAACAGCGTAGCGCCACACTTGCAGGGTGGAGGCGCCGGTAGCTTTGATGGCTTCCACCTGACCGGGATCGATGTTTTCGATCTGCTCGCTGTAGAGTTTTATAAGAGCGGCAATGGAGTGGATCCACAGAGCCAGCATCCCGGCAAAAGGTCCGATCCCCACCCACACCACAAAAATGATCGCCCATACAATTGCTTCGATGGAGCGGAAGATGGTGGAGAGGGTGCGGATAAAGATGTAGGCGATTCGCCCCGGTATGCTGTCATACATCAAGTTTTTGGCGGCAAAGAAGCTGAGCACAAAGGCAAAGGGAATGGCCAGAACGGTCGCCATCAAAGCCAGATAGATGGTTTCCACCAAGGCTGCCAGCATCGGTACCAGATTTGCGGTATTGGGGCGAAAGAGTCCGCTGAGGATGGAGGATGTATTGGCACCTTTGGTGAGAAAATCCAAGGGTCTTATTTCCACTATCACCCACGCCATCACGATCGAGAGGATTATCGAAAAAGCAGCTTCGTATTTCCAAAATCTCTTTACTTTGGGCTCTCCCATGATCTTCTGAGCGAGAGCAGCCTTCACCGGGATCAGGATCACCGCGGGCAAGACAGGCGCGGCAAGGATAAGGCCCAAGGGCAAGCTGAGATTCCCCAGCCGTAGCATCAACCATGCCAGACAGGCCAGATTGTACAGCCAAAAGCCGTATTCTATCAAAGCGCATTTCAAGTGTTTCATTGTATTCCTTTAATCCTCTATATCATCACATATTTGTAAAAAAGAAAGGCTATACAAAGGCGGTGCATTCCGTCAAGGATTTTGTTCTGCGGGGTGGGTGCTGTAGCGATTCATGCTGTTTGACTGCCTGGGAACAGATCGACTTAAACAAGCCATGCATGCTGTCCGGCAATTTTTGGTTGACAAAGAAGGCCATCCATACAAATTTAGAAAAGTGAAGAATAATAAGAATTACCTGGAGGATAATATGCCCACTTATTCTGTAAACGAAGTCATTGAATTTGCCGTTCAGATCGAGAAAAACGGCTATGCTTTCTACAACGAAGCCAGTAAGCGCAAGGATATCGATGCCAAGGCGAAAGAGTTTATCGAAATGCTGCGAGATGAAGAATTGAATCACGAAAAGACCTTCCTTGCTTTGCGCAGTGACACCGATATGAAAGATCTGGAGCTCACCGCGGATTGGGAATTGATCTCCGAGTATCTGAAAACTATCGTGGACAGCCGTATCTTCAACAGCGAAGATTCCGCCATCAAACAAGCTACTGCCGCCAAAGGCATCATGGAGATAGTAGAACATGCCATATCCTTCGAGAAAGATACCTTGCTGTATTTCCATGCCCTCAACGACGGGATGTTCAATGCCAAATCACGGCAGGTTTTGCGCAAGATCATCAATGAAGAGGTCTCTCACGTCTTGAGACTGAACGATTATAAAAAGACTCTGCAAGCCTGAGGATAAAACAAGCCCGGGAAATGGCAAAACGTAGAAAACGCAAGCTGATTGGCATGTTGCTTGCCATCCTGGCGCTAAGTATTATCCTTACTTATAACCCTGTTTCCGTGCGCGTAATGACGGTTGCAGTGGCAGTGTGGCACAAGATCGACCCCGCCATCTTTTACCGGCTTATCCGCACGGAAAGCAGCTTTCGCAGCTTTGCCATCTCACCAAAATCCGCCATCGGCTTGGGGCAAATGCGAGAAAGAACCGCGGAATACATCAATTCCGAGCACAAGCGGGGCATGCTCTTTGTGCCTGTTTACAACCTGAATCTTTCAGCCCGCTATCTTAGCTATCTGTACCAGAAATTCAATGGCAATTGGAGCTTGGTGCTGGCCGCCTACAACTGGGGAGAATCCAATGTTTTACGGCGTATGAAAGGGATTCAGATCGATCCGGACGAGGATTATCGGGACAAGTTTCGCGATATCCCGGAAACATGGAATTACATCGCTAAAATCTTGCCTCCGCGAAAAAAGGCTTGACGAATAATGGCTTTCCAAAACAGCATATCTTTAGAAATCAATAGGAGCGTAAAATGCTGCGTAACCAACACGGAATCTCGGTATATACCGTCCTTAGTATAATTCTTTTTATCGCTTTGATCTTTGTCTTGGCGATTCCAAACTTTTATAACCTGGACAAAGAACAAAACGTGGAAGATTGTATTAACAACATGAAAGAAATCTGGGTAGCTACCACAGACTATCTCAGAGATACAAATGCGGATTTTGACGGCGATCTCTCAGTGCTGCGTAGCACACGTAAAGCTACGGACAACGGAAATTACTATCTGGGATCCAAATCATATTGCCCGGAAACATCCCGGCAAAAAGATGAATACATCGTTTATGGCAAATACGTGGCAGAAACCATCGGCACAGATGTGAAACACAATTTCGGCGTGATCGTGTATTGTCCCAATCTGGATAAATATGCCAAGCACTTTATCCCAAAAATCTTCTATGAAAACATGGAACCCACCCAGCTGCAAAACTACATGATCGACGACCTGGACTATATCCACACCGAAACAGGCTCAAACGGCAACAAAAAGAAAGAGATGGTGGAAAAATACGTAGAGATTTGGAAGACAGATCCTGATGCCTTTGCCAAACGCAAAGCTGATACCACCGCTCTTCGTGCCATCCTTTTCCCCGAAAAATTCGGTCTGATCCCCCAGGGCAACTAAGCAAAATTTAACGTATGGCGGGCGTAGCAATATGCCCGCTAATTCTATGTAGAGGCGCATATATTCGCTATCAGATAACTTCTTTAGATAAACGGGAAGATCCGGCTCTGAGGAATGCCTGATACCGGTACAGATCAAATCTTTTACAAACCGAGGAACAATGCAATATCAAGAATTTCTGGATCATATCTACCGGCGCTATTCCGGCAACGTGAAGCTGGAACTGGGCCGCATGGAGGGATTGCTGAAGGACATGGGCGATCCTCAAGATCAACTTCGCGGTTTTCACGTGGCGGGTACAAACGGGAAGGGCAGCATCTGCGCCAGCCTCGAAGCTCTGGCTCTGGCTCATGGCTGCCGTACCGGACTGAACACCTCGCCGCATCTGATCGATTATACCGAGCGTTTCCGGATTGATGGCCGGGATTTGGACATACAAGTCATCCTGGAAGCCTTCAACGAGTATGAAGCGCTGTTCAATAAATGGGAAGCCTCCTTTTTCGAGATTACCACGGCCATTGCTTTTGCTCTCTTCGCGCGCCAAAAACCGGATCTATCCATCATCGAAGTAGGCTTGGGCGGCAGATTGGACGCTACCAATCTCTTCCTACCGGATATCTGCGCCATCAGCACGATCGGTTTGGATCACATCAAAACTCTGGGCAACAACCTGCAGATCATCGCCTCAGAGAAAGCCGGCATCATCAAATCCCGCGTGCCACTGGTGCTGGGAGACATCGAAAAGCCCGCGCTGGATGTGATTTTGGAAAAAGCCATGGCCAAGGCCGCGCCTGTATATCAATTCGGAAAAGACTGGAAAGTGGAGATCGTCTCGGACAGCACTGCCGGGATCTGCTTTGACTATGCGTTTGGCAAGCACTTTTTCCCGGGCCTGAAAAGTAACCTGATGGGCGAACACCAGGCGGCAAACATCGGCTTGGCGATCACTGCCTTCATCTTGTATTGCCAGAAACACAAGCTTCAGATCAGCGAGAAAAACATCCGTAACGCCTTGATGCAGATCAATTGGGCAGGGCGCATGCAAGTACTGTCCACCCGGCCTACCGTGATCGTGGATGGCGCGCACAATGTCCATGGAGTCAACGCGCTCATGGCTACTCTGAATAAAGTATTTCCTGAGCGCAAATTGGGCTTCGTTATCTCCATTTTGGCTGATAAAGACTACAGCGAAATGATCCGTTTGTTCGCCCTGAAAGCAAAGCATATATATGTAGCTCAAAATAAATCCGACCGTGCTGCCAGTGCCGAAGATCAATTGCTGCAGATTGCGCAACATCGGGTGCCTGCATCGTCCTATCCTACTGTGGCGGAAGCCTATAGGACAGCGGTGAAAGATGCAGGACCGGATGGCGTCGTGGTGGCCGGCGGCTCACTCTACACTGTTGGCGAAGTTATCTCGGCATACAGGGAAGATGCATAAAGAGATCCGGAACTATCTGTCGCATTTGGCACCCTTGCTTCAGACGCACGGCATGGAAATACTGCTGCAGCAAGAGATTGCCTGGGGACTTCAGATAAAAGTGCGCCGGGGTAGCGACCGCGCCACGATAAATATCTATTACAGCGACAAAAAAGGACTCAGTCGCGTGCTTAGCGCGCCTCAAAACAGCGGTTTGAAGCAGGAACTGGAACTACTGTTGCTGGGCGAAAAGGAAGAAAACGCCTACGCCGGTTTTCACAATTGGCATCGGTGGATCGGTAGTGATGAATGTGGGAAGGGTGATTATTTTGGCCCCCTGGTAGTCTCTGCCTTTTTTGTGTCCAAAGAGCAAGTGCCTACTTTGAAAGAGATGGGAGTGCAGGATAGTAAGCACTTAAACGATCCCCGTATCATCAATATTGCCAAAAGCATCTATCTGAAGTTTCCCAATCAAGCTGCCTGCATCGTGCTGAGACCGCGTAAATACAATGACTTGATCGCGGATTTTGCCCGGCAAAAGCTGAATCTGAACGATCTTCTGGCATGGTTGCACGAAAGAGTGATTCTGGAATTGTATTCTGCGCACAACGATAGCGAAGGCTCTGTGGTAGATCAATTTTCCCGCAGTCAAAAAGTGAAGAACCGCTTAAAAAAGAAACTGCCCAAACTGAATGTGATCGAGCGTCCCTCCGGAGAGCGTGACATCGCGGTTGCCGCGGCCTCGATATTGGCGCGATACCAGTTTTTGGAAGCTCGGGCAGTCTTGGAACGACGCCACAGATTCAGCTTCCCCAAGGGGGCCGGTCCATCTGTAGTCCAGGCCGGACGCGAGTTTTTGAAACTGCATCCCGCGATGCTTTTACCGGATGTGGCCAAAGTACACTTCAAAACCACACAAAGCCTTCAACCCGATATATTTAATGATGGCAAAGACGATCAATAGCCTCAAGCTCAAACAGCCGGTTGAGGACTATAGCCGGGGATAAGCCCAAAAAAGCGTGGATCAAACAAAGTTCTTGACAGAAATCATAATCGCTGTGAACTTGTAAAATACAACGTAGCATAACAATCCACAGCCTCACTGGCGATTAGTTACGGCTTATATGACAACAAGGCTCTTGAAGGTCTTTTTTTGCAAAATTCGGGCTGAAGCCCAATTCTAATTACTTATACGACTGGTGATACACCGGTCTTGGAGAAATGTATATGATCAAAGAAGTAGGACGTCTGAATATTGACGACTATAAATTACTCGACGCGCAAGTGGAAAAAATCTTCCGCAATATGGACAAGGGCAAGGATACTCTGGCCATCAAACAAATCACGGATTTGGGAAACACAGCCAACTACTTTGTGCGCGAAGAGCTGGGCAAACGCCTGGCGACATACACCGGAGAGGGCAATCTGGATCAGGTCTGCGGCGATCTTTTGGGAGATTTCATCTATGGAATCAGGGCCACAGGGCTATTCTATTTTTACCACAAGTATCAAGATAACCCGGAACGTATCATAAAAACCCTGGATAAGACATTCGAAACTGTACCTTGGGAAAGCGAAACCATTTGTTTTGAACTGTGGAAACGCTTCCCCGAAGCCATGCGTGAATACATGCCGCTGTGGGCAGAGAGCGACAACGAAAAGAAACGCGCCATGAGCATGCACGGTATGGAAAACATCGCCGCTCGCAATCCCCAATTTGTGCTCACTTTCATCTCCCGCCTACTGGATGACGACAGCGAAGAGGTGCAGAAAAAGATCTCACACATCCTTACCCAGATAGGCAGAGTGCGCCCCATCCAAACTTATGTAAACGTACGCCGCTGGCTGCTGGACGCGGACGACACCAGGTTCAATACCATCTGGCAAACTCTAAAGAAACTGGCCAATATCTACACTCAGAAGAGCAAGAAAGAGCACGGGAAAGACTTTATCACCATCTCCCAACGCACCATCTCGGATTGGAAAAAAGACGCCAATCCAAACGTGCAAAGTATGGGCAACAAACTGGGTTCCGTGATCCACATGCGCAAGAAGGCAAATGCCCGCTGATCTCTCTCGTTTCAGTATCATTCTGGTGGAACCCATCTACGCCGGGAACGTGGGTGCCGTCGCCAGAATCATGAACAACTTCTGTTTCACGGATTTACGCATCGTCGGTGCGGTACCGCAAAAGAACGATTTTTACCTGGCCATGCACTCCGAACATCTTTTGGAAGACGCGCGCATATTTACTACTTTGAAAGATGCCATCAGCGATCTGGACAGAGTAATTGCCTTTTCCCGCCGCTTGGGTAAAACCAAGCCTATAGACCTGTCTCCCATGCAGATGGCAGCCTACGCGCACGAGATCCCGGAGCTCAATATCGGGCTTGTCTTTGGTCGCGAAACCTTTGGGCTCACCGATGAAGAAGCCGATCTTTGTCCACTGCGCTGTCACTTCAGCGCGAACAAGGATTTTCCCTCGATCAATCTGGCTCAGGCCGTGGCACTTGCCGCCTACGAAATCCAGAGTTTTCAGCAGCGCAATCTGGAAGAAGGCGGCACCCGAAAAATCGGGGCTGTGGACGGCGAAGAGATGAGCAAGATATATCGCTATATGATGGATGTACTTGGCGATATCGGATATTTTTCAAACCACGAAACCACAAACTGGGACGCCTTTCTCAAAAAGATGCTGGCTCAACTGAATCCCAACAAAGAAATGGTCTACCGCCTGCGCCAAATGTTCAATCGCATCCACGTTTTAGTGACGGGTAAAGGCAAAGGCTATGAGTAAACCTTAGCACAAAACCATCAATTGGAATAAACCTTGCTCTTCAATTACAAAAGGGCAGAGAGGTGCTCCAGGATATTCTTTAACATAAGGAAGCTTCAATGCAAGAGCTAAACGACAGATTCAAAAAGATATACAAACTGGTAGAGAAATTTTGCTTTGACCGCGAAGACCCCGTGAAAGCAATCCGGAATATGCGTGATTTTAAAGAGGGATACGACGCCTTCGGGATTGATGAGGAAGAGATTAAGGTCTTGCGCGACAGAATCATGGATGAATACGAACTCAGTCCTAGAGAGATCGCCGATTTTGGCTTGATCCTGTTGAAAACCGGAAAATATGAATTCGGTACCCTCGCCATCCTCCTGCTCAAGAAACACCGCCCCCGCTTGGATCCCTATGTCCGCGAAAAGGTGAAAGAATGGCTGGATACCGCTGTGGAAAACTGGGCGCATGCCGACCTTTTGGGCATTAAAATACTACCGGTATTTTTCGAGCTGGAGCTTACTGATTTGCAAGCCTTTGCCTCTTGGAGAGATTCTCCTTCCAAATGGACCAGAAGAGCGGCAATCACATCCCTCATATGGCTGCGAAAAGCTCTACCCGCAGACGATATTCTCCGCTTTCTCGAACCCGTTTTGTTGGAGAAAGACCGGGTAGTGCAACAGGCCATCAGCTGGCTGCTGAAAGATCTTTGGAACAAAGGCGCCGAGGTAGTGGAAGAGTTTCTGGAAACACACAAAAACAACATGGATCGCAACATCCTGAAACAAGTAAGCAGCGCCATGCCGCTTGCCAAAGCCAAAAAGTTCCTGCCGGCGAAATCCTTTGCACCCAAAAACCAAAACGGTCCTCGCAACAAGAGATTCCACAAAACCCGCAAGTACCCTCCGAAGAAACAAAACACCCAGTCAAGACGCCCCGGTCCCCCTGATGAACACGATAAATAGCGTCCTTAAATCACCTTGTTAAAACACATGAGCAGCATCTGTACCTATTCAGTGCACGCCACAGACATTGTTCAGAAGCTTCATGATAATAATTTGAGGGACTATAGCGTTACAGAATAGCGGCGACAGGCGCATATCCACAGTTCCATAGCAAATAGCACTCGCTTTACACAGGGCATATATTGCCATTTCCCCGAGCCATCCATCCCGGCACAGAAGGTGCAGGCTATTAATATCAAGCGCTTCGGGGTAAAATTAGCAGACTAACCCATAGACTGCTAAAAAAACTCTTGACACAAATATGCCTGCTTGCATTATGGTGCTGTATCTATGGAGGTAAGAATATGAATACACAACGTTTAACTATAAAATCGCAAGAGTTGATCGCCACCGCGCAAAACCTGGCCGGAGAATATGGCCACCAGGAAATTACAGACTTGCATTTGCTGAAGGCCATGCTTGGGCAGGAAGAAGCCCTGATTCATCCGCTACTGGCAAAGCTGGAGATCAAGCCCGAAGAGATCGTCGGCGAGCTTGATAGCGCTTTGCGCAAACTGCCCCGCGTGCAAGGCGCGCAGGTATATCTGTCACAAAGCATTCTGGACATCCTGCATGATGCCGAAAAAGTGGCGGATCGCTTGGGAGACGACTATATCAGCGGAGAGCACATTCTATTGGCTACGCTATCCACAAAGGCTGAGGCAGCGAAGATCCTCAGGGCAAAAGGCCTCGATCCGGATAAGCTTTTACAAGCCCTGAAAGAGGTTCGCGGCAATCAGCGAGTATCAGACCAGAATCCCGAAGCCAAGTATCAGGCTTTGGAAAAATACGCGCGCAATCTTACCCGTCTGGCCCGCCTGGAGAAGCTGGATCCGGTTATCGGGCGCGATGAAGAGATTCGCCGCACCATGCAGATCCTTTCTCGCCGGCGCAAGAACAACCCCATTCTGATTGGCGATCCCGGAGTGGGTAAAACCGCAATTGCGGAAGGTTTGGCGCGCCGAATTGTGGCTAGGGATGTGCCGGAAAACCTTTTGGGCAAAGACCTTTTGGAGCTTGATATGGCGTCGTTGGTGGCGGGTGCAAAGTTCCGTGGGGAGTTTGAAGAACGCTTAAAGGCTGTATTGGCGGAAGTGGAAAAATCCAGCGGTCAGATCATTCTTTTCATCGATGAGATTCACACGGTTGTGGGAGCGGGTTCGGCAGAAGGCAGTGTAGACGCCTCAAATATGTTGAAGCCGGCTTTGGCGCGGGGAGCCTTGCACTGCATTGGAGCCACCACCATTGATGAATACCGCAAGTACATTGAGAAAGATGCTGCCTTGGAGCGCAGATTTCAGCCGGTGCTGGTGGAAGAACCCGGCATGGAAGATACGATCTCCATATTGCGCGGGATCAAAGAAAAATATGAAGTTCATCATGGTGTGCAGATCACCGATAACGCTATTGTGGCAGCGGCTACTCTTTCCGATCGCTATATCGCAGATCGTTTTTTGCCGGACAAAGCCATCGACCTCATCGACGAAGCCTGCAGCAGATTGCGCTTGGAGATCGATTCCATGCCGGCAGAGCTGGATGAGATCGAGCGCAGAATTCGGCAATTGGAGATAGAACGGCTATCTTTGGCAAAAGAAACCGAGGCATCCTCCAAAAGCCGGCTGGAAAAGATCAATGAAGAGCTGGCAAGGCTTTCCGAAGAACGTGACAGCATGAAAATGCAGTGGGAAAACGAAAAGAAAAGCATAGCAGAGACCAGGCAGATAAAGGAAGAGATCGAAAGCCTGAAACTTGCAGCGGAGAAAGCCGAACGGGAAGGCGATTACGAAAAAACTGCCGAGATCCGTTATGGCACACTAAGCGCCAGGGAAAAGGAGCTGAACGCTTTGCGGGAAAAGATGCAAGGCTCTGCGATGACGCTGTTGAAGGAACAGGTGGACGAAGAACTGGTGGCAGAAGTGGTCTCCAAATGGACCGGCATTCCCGTATCAAAGCTTGCTTCCGGTGAGATGAAAAAGCTGTTGAATCTGGAAGATGTGCTGGCGCAGCGAGTTGTGGGTCAGAAAGAGGGAATCAAGGCCCTGGCAAACGCTATTCGTCGCAGTCGCAGCGGGCTTTCAGACGAGAATCGCCCGATCGGCTCATTTATCTTTCTAGGTCCCACAGGAGTGGGTAAGACTGAGCTGGCCAAGACTCTTGCAGGCTATCTGTTCGACACCGAAAAAGCGCTGCTGAGGCTTGATATGAGCGAGTTTATGGAGCGTCACTCGGTGGCTCGACTCATCGGTGCGCCTCCCGGTTATGTGGGCTATGAAGAGGGCGGATACCTCACCGAAGCGGTGCGTAGAAGGCCGTATAGCGTAATCCTCTTCGACGAGATCGAGAAGGCACACACCGATGTGTTCAATCTGCTGTTGCAGATCCTGGACGACGGGCGTCTGACTGACGGCAAGGGGCGTACGGTGGATTTTCGCCACAGCGTGATTATCCTTACTTCAAACATCGGCAGCCAGGAAATCTACAATCATCATGGTGATCCGGCCGAGATCAGACCTCAGTTGAACAGCATTCTGCGGGAATACTTCCGCCCGGAATTTCTCAATCGCTTGGACGACATCATCGTGTTTCACAGGTTGGACAGAGAGCAGATTCGCCAGATTGTACTTTTACAACTGGATATCCTGGCGCGCAGAGTGGCAAAGCAAGACATCAGGCTGAGGTTCAGTGAAAAATTGGTGGATCACATCGCGGATGTTGGATTTGATCCACAGTTTGGAGCCAGGCCGCTTAAAAGAGCCATCCAGAGTGAACTGGAGGATGTTTTGGCCAAAACTCTGCTGGCTTCCAAATTGCCTCCAAACGCTGGAATAATGGTCGATTATGATGCTGACGGGAGCGGGATTCGATTAAAAAATGTCTCAGATGAATAAATCCTTCTTGACAGAATTGTTGACAACACAATAAGTGAATATTGGGTTGTAAACGCCCCAATGAGTTTATAGTGTGGTTAGGTTTTGGATTCCTTCTTCTTATGGAACCTTGGAACTGCAAAACCGATTATCGAAGGTGCATATCTGCGTCTATGAAAATCATTTAAGCAGAATGCTTTGTTTAAGAATAAATACTTCTGGAAATCAGGGTATAAAAACGAAAGATTAGCACCAATCTAATAACTAAAGAAAGGAGAAACGCAATGAGACGATTATTGCTTTTCACGCTGCTGTTGATTCTGACACTCAGTCTTAGCAGCACCATCTTTGCCCAAGTAACAGTTACTGTGGGAGATGGCACCGCTACAAACACAACCACCGGTGCCCCCGCTCCTTACGGAACTTGGTACAAAAACTTCCGCCAACAATTTCTTGTACTTGCCAACGAACTTAATGACGTTGGCGGCGGTCCTGGAAACATCAACTCCGTGGCTTTCAATGTGTCCGCTCTGAACAATTGCACACCGATGCCAAACTTCAGAGTACGCATCAAAGCAACCGAACAAACTTCATTGTCTACAACCTTTGAAGCCGGTACTTACACTGAAGTGTTCCAAGTTGCAGAATTTATGCCTGTAACAGGTTGGAATACTCACACCTTTAGTACCCCCTTCAACTGGGACGGCGCATCCAACCTGCTTATCGAAGTGGTAACCGATCTGATAGCCGGCAGTTGGGCACAGAATGCCTCGGTTTATTATACCGCTACCAGTCACAACAGTTCTCTGCGTTACGAGAATGACTATTCTCCTGCTATTGATGGCACTACCGGCACCACATTTGCCGGTCGCTCCAATATGCAGCTGAATATGGAAGCTCTGGACATTACGGACCTGAACGCTATGGGTATCACAGGTCCTACTACCCCCAATGTAAACTCCACCGCGAACTACACTGTTTCGGTGAAGAACTACAGTCTTACTTCACTTTCAAACTACACCGTCAAACTCATGCAAGTTGGTGGCGTGGAACTCGGCAGCGTAGCCGGAACCGCCATCCAACCTCAAGAAACACTTGATTTCAGCATGCCCTGGACCCCCACCGTTATCGGTGAAACCCAGCTCTATGGTAAAGTTGTGATGACCGGGGACGAAAACCCTGCCAACGACGAAACCGATATGCTTACCGTCAACGTGATGGAAGCAGGTTTGCTGGTAGTGGAACTTGGAAACGGCACCACCACAAATACTAACACCTCTGCATCTCCCTACGGGACGTACTGGAAAAACTTTCGTCAGCAGTATCTCTATACTGCGGATGAGATTTATGCAGCCGGTGGCGCACCGGGCCTCATCAACTCCCTGGCTTTCAATGTGCAATCCATTGACCAATGCACAGCCATGCCGAATTACAGAATCCGCCTGAAACACACCGAACAAACTGCTCTGACCACAGCTTTTGAAGCCGGTGAATATACTCAAGTATGGCAAGCAGCAGAATATATGCCCACCAATGACTGGAACTTGCATGTATTCAGCAATCCCTTCTTCTGGGACGGCGCATCCAATCTTCTGGTTGATATCGTAACCGATCTTATTCCCGGAAGTTATGCCCGGAATGCGCTGGTTTATCAGACCACTACACCCTTTGCCAGCTCTCTGCGTTACCAGAGCGACTCTACTGCAGCGGATACCGCTACTACCGGTAACGTGTATTCAGAACGCTCCAATGCCCGTTTCTTCATGATAATTGACGACATGGGCAGCCTCAGCGGAACTGTCACCAGTGGTGGTGCTCCTCTGGCCGACGCGACTATCGCAGTCGAGGGAACCGTATTTACCGCCAACTCAGCGGCTGACGGTAGCTACACTCTTCCGTTCGTACCGGTGGGCTCTCAAACCGTTACTGCTTCCAAGCATGGTTACATCGACGTTAGTCACACTGTGACCATCGTGGAAGATCAAACCACCACTCAGGACTTCGTATTGAACCTGTTACCTCAGGTAGCAGTGAGCGGAAGAATTGTTGGCAGCGACGCCCCCACCGTGGGTATTGCCGATGCCGCCATCACCCTCAGTGGTTACGAACCTTACACCGCGACTACAGACGCCAACGGTATGTTCAATATCCCGAACGTGTTTGCCAACCATACTTACAACTACACAGCGGCCGCGATTGGTTATGCCTCCACCACCGGTACTCTGGAAGTTGCCGGCGCTGCCATAAACATGGGCGACATCATTGTGAACGAAGTTGCTTATCCTCCTCATGGAGTGGTAGCTACCGAATCCGATGATTATTCCTATGTGTCTTTGGAATGGGAAGCTCCCGTACCCGGTGGCAGCGGTTTTGAAGACAGCTTTGAAGAATATGAAGATTTCGCGATTGAATTTGGTGAATGGACCCTGGTAGACGTGGATCAATCCACCACCTACGGTTTCAGCGGTATTTCATTCCCCAATAGCGGATCTGCGATGTCTTACATCATCTTCAACCCGAATAACACCACTCCTCCGCTGGAAGATAATCCTGCCGTAACCGGCGACAAGTATGCTGCCTGTTTCGCTTCGACCACTCCTCCCAACAACGATTGGATGATCACTCCTCAGGTTTTGGGTGGCGGAGAAGTAAGATTCTGGGCTCGTACCTATATGCCTGACTATGGTTTGGAACGCTTCAACGTAGGCGTATCCACCACCGGAACTGATCCTGCCGATTTCACCATCATCAGTGGTACTACTTATGTAGAAGCTCCGATAGTATGGACCGAGTATGTGTATGATCTCTCCGCTTATGCCGGTCAGCAGATTCACGTAGGTCTTCAGTGTGTTTCGAACGATGCCTTCATCTTCTTCGTAGATGATTTCTACGTTGGTGATGCTATAGTTCGCACCGCATCCAACGCTGCTTCCATAGCACCGGATATCGAGATCGTAAGAAATGCAAATACTCGTCGCAGCATCGTGACACCTAACCCCGTAAATATCGTATCTCCGCAACCCAGAAATACTGAACGTTCCCTGCAGGGCTACAAAGTATATCGTCTGCTTGCGGAAGATCAAGCTAATGAAGCCAACTGGGACGTTCTGACACCCAGCGTATATGGTCAGACCACTTATGCTGACAATGCTTGGGGTCCCCTGCCTTCCGGTGTGTATAAATATGCCGTGAAAGCAGTCTATACAAATGACGTAATGTCTCCCGCTGCCTTCTCTGCTGATTTGCACAAAGGCATGATGGGCATCCTGAGCGGAACCGTATCCGAATTTGGTACCGGTCTTGCCGTGGAAGGTGCCACAGTTACAGCCGGAGAATACAGCGGAACTACCAATGCTAACGGCGAATACAGCTTCCAAGTCTATGCCGGCACATACGATGTGACCGCTGCAAAGACCGGATATCAATCCTACACAGAAGAAGGTGTGGTTATTACCGGATTACAAACCACTACAGTGGACTTTGTACTTACCGAGATCACTCTGCCTGCTGCAGCCGTAGTAGCTCAGGAAGCCGGCGAAAACGTCAACCTCACCTGGATGGCTCCCGGCACAGTCGGTGGCGAATGGCTGCATTATGACAGCGGTGAAAACGATGACAGTATCGGAACAGGTGGTGCAGCGGACTTTGACGTTGCCATCCGCTACCCTGCCAGTGACCTCACCGATTATGCCGGAATGAGCCTGCATGCCCTCAAAGTATGGCCTGCTCAACCCGGAACCTTCACCCTCAAGGTATGGGTAGGCGGCGATGCCAGTGCTCCCGGTACTTTGGTAGTGGAACAGCCTTTCACCCCTGAACTTGACGTCTACAACACCGTAATGCTTGACAACCCTGTTACCATCAGCGGAACCGAAGAATTGTGGTTTGGCTACAATTGCAACGTGAGCAGCGGCTATCCTGCCGGTTGCGATGCCGGTCCTGCCACAGACGGTTTTGGTAACATGATGTACTTCCAGGGCGCATGGACCACCCTCACAGCCTTGAATCCGGATCTGGATTACAACTGGAACATCCAGGGTTATGTTGGTTATAGCGGTCCCGAAGCTGGCGGCCTGATGCCTTTGGCTACCAGGTCCAGTTTCGAGCAAGTAAACGAAGAACGCGCCATGGAAGGATACAAAGTATGGCGTCTCCTGCAAGGTCAGGAATCCAACGAAGCACAATGGACTTCCATTACTTCTGCGACCATCCCCAATACCGCTCATCAGGATACTCAGTGGAATACCCTGCCTGATGGCTGGTACAGATGGGCTGTAAAGGCCGTCTACACAGGTGGAGCTCTCTCTGCTTCCGCGTTCTCCAACCCATTGCAAAGACTTACTGAGATCGGAACCATTTCCGGTTTTGTCCGTGACGAAGCAAATCAACCCATCTCTGGGGCTACTATCGCCACCGGCGACTACTCTGCCACCTCAAACGCTCAAGGCGCTTACAGCATGGCAGTTCCTGCCGGAACTCACACCGTGACCGCAAGCCATCCGAACTACAGTGCTGTGGCTCAGGAAGGCGTGATTGTGGTTACAGATCAGATCACCACCGTAAACTTCAACCTTCCTGCAAGCATGGTTATTCTGGAAGATAGCTTTGAAAGCTATGCAGATTTCAGTCTCACCTTTGATCCATGGATATTGAATGACGCGGATGGATCTACTACTTATGGCTTCAGTGGAATCAGCTTCCCCAATAGCGGATCTGCGATGTCTTACATCATCTTCAATCCGAACAACACCACTCCTCCGCTGGAAGATAATCCCGGTCATACCGGAGACAAGTATGCAGCTTGCTTTGCTTCGACCACTCCTCCCAACAACGACTGGTTGATTACCCCGCAAATACCCGGCGGCGGCGAACTGAGATTCTGGGCTCGTACCTATATGCCCGATTATGGCTTGGAACGTCTGAAAGTTGGTGTTTCCACCACCGGAACCGCTCCTGCCGATTTCACAATCATCTCTGAAGGCACATACATGGAAGTACCGGTAGAATGGACTGAATATGTATATGACCTCACTGCCTATGCCGATCAGCAGATCCATGTTGCCCTAAATTGTGTATCAAACGATGCCTTTATTATGTTTATCGATGATGTAAAAATCACCGGTTCTGATGATAATGAAGACATTGTAGCTGTACACAAAACCACCCTCAAGGGCAACTATCCGAACCCCTTCAACCCGGAAACCACCATCTCCTTCAGCGTGATGAACGAAGCTCCCGTGAGCCTCGACATCTACAATGTGAAAGGCCAGCTTGTCCGCAAGCTTGTCAACGACGTGAAGGCTGCCGGTGAACACACCGTGGTATGGAATGGTAAGGACAACAACGGTCGTGCAGTATCAAGCGGTGTCTACTACTACAAGATGACCACCGGCAAATACAGCTCAACCAAGAAAATGATCCTCATGAAATAAGCGATAAGCTTATCCATGAATACAATAGGCTCCCTGCGGGGAGCCTTTTTCTATTTTAACGCAGATAATCTGATATAGCATTATCCGGGCCCGCCCACCAAAGAAGCATTGAATGGTGAATGGCACCGGTGTACAGGCGGTCGCCGTACCGCCTATTCTCAAATGGTAGCCAACTAAGAACTACACACTAAATGCATTCATCCGCGAGCGCTAGCGAGCAGAGTCCCAGCGGGACGACAGTTCAGATAGTAGTAGGATAGTCCAAATGCCGATAAGTGCCGGGGGCACGACAGTTGATAGCGCGGGGTGAAGCTCGGGAAACCCACAAAAGTGCTAGCGATTTTGTGGGGTGAGCGAAGCGGAACCCCGGGATAAATCGATGAGAGTAACAATATTGTATGTTTTAATCCCCCCTCCGGGGTTTGAACGACGCTGTTGTTTCGGCGGAATGGCCGATGGTCTGTTAAACGGTGCTGCATCTGAACTGCCGTAGCCACGGCACTTAGCGATGCTGATACATACTCCCTCAGATATCTATTTTAAACGTGCCGGAGGCACGAGGGCACAGGAACGCGCCAGAGGCGCGAGATACACCAGCTAAACAGAACTGATAAACTTTGGACGTGCTGGAGGCACGAGATACATCCACTAGACGCGAAGCGTCACCTAATTGTACATCGTACATTGTAATTTGTAAATTGCACCGCGAGCGTCAGCGAGCAGAGTGCCGGAGGCAGGAGCTTTGGATTGGAAGAGTGCAGAATTGGTTGTAGAGACCCTCTGGGATGGCAAGCTCTGTTTGCTACAAAGACCGGAGGTCTTTCTTTCTATTATGCGGCTGGAAGCCGCATCTACCCTACCCCATAAAATGGCTGCGCAATTTTGCGGGGGCCCCGAGTTTTCACCTCACAAAATAGCTGTGCAGTGCAGGGCTTTCAAGACTACTCGATTGATCATCAGTCGGTTACTTCAATCCATAGGAAACATTGTCATCGCAGTTATAAAAAAATCAAATTCCGTTCGTCTTTTATGCGGATTTTTCTTGACGAGCTTGGCAGCTCAGCGCTTGATTGTTTTTATGTTCGATATTTCAGAATGCACCGTTCGTATTGCTCGCCCCGAAGATAAAGCGGGGCTGATCGAGATCTCCAGACATATTTGGGGTGGGCATGATTATCTGCCCTTGATAGTGGATCGCTGGGTGGCCGAACCCTGGTTCTATGTGTGTGAATACCGGCAAAAAGTGATTGCCTGTTTGAAACTGAGCAGGTTTCCGGATCATGTGCTGTGGTTTGAAGGTTTACGCGTACATAAAGATTTTCAGGGTAAAGGTGTGGCAAAATTAATGAACAGCGAAATGATGCACCTGGCAAGGCGTTTGAAAGCTGAGGATCCCCAGCTTAGCTTTGAATTTTGCACATACTACAAAAACCTCGAAAGCTTGGCACTCACCGCCAAATTGGGATCAGTGCGGGCGGATGCTTTTTTCAACTTGGAAAAGCGTGGAGTGCATCGAGCTGAGAGGCCGGAATTTATCTCAGAACCGGATACTTCCATATTTGCAAACTATCCCACATATTTGCCTCTGAATTGGCACGCCGTGCACAGCAGGCCGGAGAGCCTGGAGTATATTTGTGAACACGCAGAGCTCTTCAAAACACCAAATTCTATATATCTGGTGGGCAAGGTGGGCGAGCCTTGCATCACCTTTCTACATCCTCCCGGAAAACATTTGAAAGAGGATTTGCCCTATTTTCAATACTTTTTTGGTGCCCGCAAGCATATCAGTGTGACATTGAGTCCGCTTTTCAGATCTTATCTGGCGCAAATGTACAGCATGAACTTCTATTTCTGGGGAGAAGATCGGGAAGAAGTACTGAATATGCTGGTGTTTACTTTGCCATAGCTTGCCGGATTAGCCGGCCTCTCCCAGTGCTTCAAGCTGTGCCGATCCCGATATAAAGGCGTTATAAAGCAGTGTCCACAAGACGATAATCCGATTATATCATCTGTGGCACCCGCTAAAGCATTGGGGAAGAGTGATGAAAGTATAATGTTTTGGGTGACAAATCGGGTAAACAAGCCCCAATTTCTGCTCAATAACACCATCCTGGATCAAAAAAAGTGCACATTGAGCTGCCTAATTTGGGCTTTGACAAAAAAGTATTTGACACAATAGGCCTTTCTATAGCAGTTGGACAGATAGTGAGATATGTAATTTTTAATGTACGAATAGGAGTGAACTGTATGAGGTTAGACAAGCGTCGCCTTATCCTGATCCTGCTTGTAGCTTTTATCTTCGGGCTTACGATGGTAACGGCGCAGAAGCAGGAAGCCAGAGATGAGAACGTGGTTGCAGATTTTAGCGTGTCGGATGTTCCGGCAGACGACGGTTCCGGACTGATGTTGTCCTGGACGCCTTTGGATCGCAGCAAGCGAATCATCGAATATCGAGTTTATCGAGGGATAAAACCCGATCAATTGTTCTATTTGGAAACCATTCAGGTAAATCCCAAAAGCGGCGTTGCGTCAGACGTGATGTATTACTACGACAATTCCGCCAGCGAACTATCCGATGTGAGTTTCCCCGCAAAGCTTAAACTGGAGAAGGGTCAGCCAAGCAATGGTATTTTGTATAGAAATCCTCCCCGCGACCTTGAATTCACCGCATCACTGCTAGATCATTTCCAAATGATCTCCCTCTCAAACCGCAATCATTTCTACAAACGCAGTAAAGAAGTGATTGTGGATCCGGACGCGGAAGAGATTTCCAGTTTTGCTGGCTTGAAAGCTAATCAACAGACAGTTTTGGGCTTTTTGAAACCCGGCAGCACATATTACTACACGGTTGTAGCCGTTGATGAGCGTCAGCGCTTGCTGCCCAATGCTCCGGTGCAATCCGGCAGCCCGATACCAAACCGTCCCGATCCCTCTCCTGCGCTGCACAGCGTGATTTTGGAAGACAGCGGCGAGCTGCGTTTTGAATGGGAATATCCCATTTACAAAAGTTCTTTGGTGCAATACCGCATTTGGCAAATGGCAAATATGCCCGGCGAAAACTGGGATGCCATGAAGGATGAGCTTGTTTCTCTGGAAGGAATGGGACGTCCCGTGGCTCAGGGTGCTGTTGGCGGTGGCGTTTTGCCAAACTATACCAAGGTAGAAGTCGGTGAAGCCATAGCCGGGTTCAAGAGTTCTGCCTTTGTATTGGAGCTCATCGATGCCTACGGTGCGTCGTCTTTCTCTCCTCTTTCTCAGCCCCGCTTGCTCAATAGCGATGCCTTGCCTCCCCGCACGGAATTTTGGGTGGAAGATAAACCCAATGATAAGGGAGACCGGCTTTCCGTGGTGTGGGATCATCCCATCATCTTTGTGGTGAAAACCACATCTTTGAACAAAGAAAACACACGCCTGCGCGTGAACTACCAATTGAACAAGACAGAAAATCAGGAAGTGAGCGATATCTGGTTCAGCTTCTATGATCCTGAAACCGATACTGAACTGAGCACCATCAATGAATTCTATCAGGACGACAGCATCATTCTGAAGCTTCCTGAAGATTATGATTTCAAGAAAGGTGTGAAAGTGAAAATCACTATGGAGGGAAGTCCTGAGATTCCCAAAGATTATGTGATAGAACAAGATCTGGTTTACGATCCGGGGATGATGGCGCTATTGCCGTCCAAAGCCTTGTATCGTAATGGCAGAGACGTATCCAGGGTCTTCAACGTGGTGTATCGCAGATACATGCATTCTCCCGCGTGGCGGCTGATCATGAAAAACACATCCTTCGACAACTCTCTGGATGTAACCATACCTTATGGTATTAATGCCCAAAAACTGATTCAGGGCATCAGCTATGCCAAGGGTGATTCCATGATTATGCATATTGTCGGCGCCGAAGGTGTGCAGCGAACATCCCGTCCGCTGATTTCCGGAGAACGCAAAGCGGCGGTTACTCTGATGTCGCATGAAGTGGATTTCTTGTGGGATCAGGAAAACGAAGTCCTGGTGAGCACCAGCCTGTTTGAAGACAGAGCTCGCGAGATGCACGAAAAGGCAATCGCCGCAGCAAATGCTGCCATCACGGAATTGGAAGCCCAAAAAGTGGGCGCTGATGAAGCTACATTGGCAGCACTCAATGCTCAGATCGAACGCCAGCAGGCCATTCTGGACACCTATACCAAAAACGAAACCGTGCAACACGCTCTGAATACCGGCAACAACGGATTGCGCATCAAACAAGTACTCAAAGCCTTTGATGACTTCATGCGCAGTCAGAGCTTCATGGTGGTGAAAACAGACAGCAAGGGATTGTTTGTAGAATCTGAACCCCTGATGGATGATGGCAAGATCGCGTATTATATGCCGGAATCCAATTGGTTTGATAACAATAAGTGGGTTACTCTCTTTACCACCCTGCTCTTTGTGGGGATTGTGGTTGTATTTGTAAGTCTGGCCAAGCGAGGCAGGGATCTCTATATCCGTCCCATCGCGGGCTTGCAAGAGATCGATAACGCCATCGGCCGTGCCACCGAGATGGGTCGTCCCATGCTATATTGTATGGGTAACGGTTCCATATCCGATGTGGCAACGATCGCCTCCATGGGTATTTTGGGATTGGTGGCCCGCCGCGCCGCGGAATACGACACCAAGCTCATTGTACCATGTTACGACTACATCATCATGCCCATCGCGCAGGAGATTGTGCGGGAAGCTCACTATGCTGTGGGACGTCCTGATACTTATGACCGCAACAACGTATTCTATCTTACCAATGTGCAGTTTGCTTATGTGGCAGGTGTGAATGGTATCATGATCCGTGAGCGGATGGCGACAAACTTCTTCCTGGGTTATTTTGCCGCGGAAGCGCTGTTGATGACGGAAACAGGGAACACTGTGGGAGCCGTGCAGATTGCCGGAACCGACGCCGTTACTCAGATTCCGTTTTTCATCACCACTTGCGATTACACCCTGATCGGAGAAGAATTGTATGCCGCAAGCGCTTATTTGAACCGTGAACCGATGCTTTTGGGTACCCTGAAAGCTCAGGACTATTTCAAGTTCTTTATCTTGTCCATCGTGATTGTGGGAGCTATCTTATCCAGCTTCGAAATCACCGGATTAACCACTTTGCTGCCAGAGAAATAAACGAGGTTTTCAATGAAGAAGACAATACCATTACTAATCGTTATTCTTGGAGGTCTGATCTGGGTGGCTTGGGCTTTTAGCCCCCACTACATCCTTCAAGAAGTGTTTTACAATCAGTTCTATCTGCCTTGGGCTTATGCCTCGTCGCCCTTCGCGATGCTTTTGGGCGTGCTGTCTCTTACCATGATGCACTCCAATAAGATCAAGACGAGAGGACCGAAATGGCAATACAGCTATTTCTTCTTTGGCAGTTTCATCATTACCTGTCTGGCCGGCTTCATTGGCGGCATTCAGAAAGGTAGCCTGTTTATGTGGATGTTTGAAAACGTGCAAATGCCGATGAGTGCCACGATGTTCTCTTTGCTGGCCTTCTATATGGCATCGGCAGCGTATAAGGCATTCCGTGCCCGCAGTCCCGAAGCCACAGTTCTGTTGGTAGCCGCGATCGTTGTGATGCTGGCCCAGGTTCCGCTGGGAGTGCAGATATCCAAACACCTGCCCTCCATCTCACAATGGATTCTGGATGTGCCAAACCTCGCTTCCAAGCGCGGGATCATGTTGGGTGTGGGCCTCGGATCCGTGGCCACATCTTTGAAAATACTATTAGGCATCGAGCGCTCATATCTGGGCGGCGGTGATTGATCCGGGGAGAGGAAAAATGAATATCTTTGAAAGAATGCAAAAGTTGGACCGCCGTTGGATCTACATCGTTGTAGCCCTGGCTATTATCATCCCATTGATGATACCCTACGACTCTGATAATGTGACAACCCCACCCACCGAGAATCTGTATCAGATGATCGATAGTTTTGCCGGTCGCGAAGATCGCGCCATCCTGATGAGCTTCTATCACGATGCGGCTACAATGCCGGAGCTGTTTCCCATGGAAGTCGCGATCCTGCGTCACTGCTTTGAACGAAATGTGAAGGTCTTTACCCTTACCTGGTTCCCTGCCGGCGCGCCGATTATCGACTATGCCATAAACTCTGTGAAAGAAGAATTTCCCGATATCCAGAGCGGAGTGGACTACTGTAACTTTGGTTACAAACCTCAAGCCTTTGCGATGGTGCTGGGTATGGGAGATAACATCGCCAATACCATGAACACCGACGCCGAAGGTCGTAAACTGGAAAACCTTCCCATCATGAAGGGCATCAACAATTACAGCGAGATGAATCTGGCAATCGAATTCTCAGGCTCATCCGCCGGTGGCATGTGGATCACCTACGCGCGGCCGAAATATGGTTTGAACGTGGCAGTTGGCGTTACTGCGGTGATGGCTGCCGATATGTATCCCTATCTGCAATCCGGACAGTTGATCGGAATGCTTTCCGGTCTGAAAGGCGCTGCCGAATATGAAAAGCTGGTGGATATCTTTGCTGCCTATCGCGATCCCAAAATCGACTATAGCATCAAGGTGGACGAAGATGGCAATCAAATCCTGCCGGGACGTCCATTTGGCCGCGAAATACTGGAAGACGATTCCAGCAAGAAACTCTCCCTCATTACTACTCAGACCAAAGCAAAATTTAGTATGGACGAGTTTGCTGCCTTCAGCGCGAAATATCCGGAAAACATGGCTTTGCTGAACAGCCTGCGTAGCCTTGAAGATGATATGGTAATAATCGATGTAACTCAGATCACCCCGGAACAGCGTAGCCAGATGGGTGAGACTATGTATCGCGAGCTTGATCGCCTTACCCGCAACACCCTGTACAAATTCAAGGTAGCGCGTATAGGTATGAACGCTCAGAGCGTGGCTCATATCATGATCATCGTCTTCATCGTATTGGGCAACATCGGTTACTTCATCCAAAAAGCCCGTCAGGCGAAGAACTAAGAGGAGGAAGCAATGAGTTTCGAATTATTTAGCAATCTGGTTGGAGCTTTTTTCACTCTGTGCATATTCTCCTTCCTGTACAAAGATAACCCCTTCTACCAAGCCGCGGAGCAGATGCTTGTGGGCATTTCTCTGGGTTATGGCTTGGTGTATACATACAATCGAGTGTTTGTGCCTTACGTATGGCAAACCATTGTGATCAAGCACCAGTTTGTGCTGATCATTCCTGCGATAATGGGTATCCTGTATCTCTTCCGTTTCTCACGGAAATTGGGCTGGCTTTCCCGCTATCCAATCGCGTTTTCCATGATGGGAGTGGGTATTGGCGTGCCGATGGGTATTCATGCCAGTATACTGGTGCAAATGCGCCAGGCCATGGTGCCCATCGAATCCGTGAACCTGTTTCTGATCTTCATCGGTACCATCGCGGTGCTGTTGTACTTCTTTTTCTCAAAAGCTCACAGCGGAGCCTACGGCAAGTTTGTTAATGTGGGTAAGTGGTATATGATGATCGGTTTCGGAGCCTCTTTCGGGTTAACAGTGATGGCTCGTATTTCACTCTTGATCGGACGTATCCAATTCCTGGTCAATGATGTGTTTGGAATCCTGAAGTAAAATAAATATGGATGACCTGGCGCGGCGTAACAGCTGCGCCGGGGCTTTCTTTGAAATACACGTCCGGGGGAACCCGAAGATATAATACCCGTTTTGGGGAAATGATGAAAAAAGCTCTCTTTATATCAATCATGGTGTTGCTCCTCTGTGGCCTCACCGCACTTTTTGCCGCTCCCGCCCTCAGCGGAAAGATAGCGGAATTCTCTGTATCGGATCTGCCGGATGACGATGGCAGTGGCATTATCTTGAAGTGGAAACCCCTTTCCAAAGAACACAGGGTGATCAAATACAACATCTATCGCGGAGTAAGCCCGGATTCACTATTTCTGCTTACCTATCTGGAAGTGGATCCCAAACTGGGTGTTTTGGCGCCATATCTATACTATTACGATACCGGTGATCAACCTTTGGCAGAGTTTGAAAGCTCGCCCATGCGCATCAAAAAAGAAAAGGATCAGGCGGAAAACAGCCCTTTATACGACAAATTCCCGCTCGATCCGGAGCTTTTGGCTACAGTGATAGATCGCTACAATGTGCTGGCTGTCACCAAGGCTTCCCGCTTGCATAAAGGCTCGCGCCTGATCCGGAAAGATGACACCGGCTTTGCCGGCTTGAAACTGACTCAATTGGATGGGATATATGCCATCCCCAAGATGGGTGTCACATATTACTACAGCGTGGCCGCCGTCAACGAACGGGGGCTGGTCTATCCTGGTACCGAAGTGCTGTCTATAGTCCCGGAAGATAATCCTCCGGATGCCGGGGCCATTATGCACGCCAGCTTTGTGCAAGATGCCGGGAAGATGAATTTTGAATGGTTGCCGCCTACCGGTGCAGCCGATATCGCTGCTTGGCAGGGATGGCTCTTTCCGCGAGCATCATTGATGGGCGAGAAAGAATTGCCCGAGAACTGGACAAGCAGTGCCACACAGATCTTCGAAATCCCCAATATGTCTGCCAGCTCGGTCTATTATCACAGCGCTGACTTTGACGCCGACGCATATACTCCCGAGCGCTATGTTTCCGTGTTGTCCTACATAGATTATTCCGGGCAAATGGCAGCAGTTACGGCAAACAGCTACCGGTATCTGAAGCGCGAAAACCTGGCGAACCTGCCGGATTTTGTGGTGATGGACAAAGCCAATGACAAAGGCGACAATATGCTGGTATCTTTTGGCAAACCGCTGGCATACATCACTCTGGCTGAATTCACCAACAAACATCACGACAAGCTGAAGCTGAATTATGAGATTTCGGCCAATGAAAACTACACTGTGGATAAAGTAAAATTCACCTTCAAGACTCAGGATGGCAGGAGTATCGGCAGCATCACCGAAAAGTATGTGGACAAAGTATTGCAATTCCGCATGCCCAAAGAGTTTAAAGATATAAAACACATCCATACCGAGATCGCCGTACTCTTGCTGAAAGCTACGGATTAGGAATCTGAAGTGGTGAGCCAGGAAGTAGTGTATAATGAGTATTTTAAGCGCTTTCAACCACAAAGCACTTTCGTGAACGGTGTGGATATCAGCAAACTCTATTTTGATGTGCAACAAAAGTCAATGCTGGATTGGGATTTTAGTAATGGCATCCGTGCCAACGCGCTTACCAGAACTTACGATCACATGGTTCCCTTTGAGGATGTAATCTTCTCTCCGATCACCGGCTTCGACGCCCAAAGTGGCAGATTCCTCTTTGATGTGCGCCTTTCGATAGCCGTGGACGCGGATAATGGCTACAGTTTTGACGTCCCACTCAGTCGCGAGCTTTTCGGCGCCGAGATGGCAGAGCGCGAGCGGAATATCCAAGAACTGGAAACTAAAATTGCCGCATCCGGGGACGCCGAAGCCTTGGCCGAACTGGAATACCTGAAGGGTGAATACAGCTTTATTACCGGTCACCCCGCCTATGTGGAAGCTGAAGCTGCCACCGGCGACAAAGCCTGGCGCAAGATTATGCTGAAGTGGCGAGATATAGCCCAGCGTTCCTACCAATACCGTCTGATTGCCACGGATACAAAATCCGCTTTTCGGATTTCAGATATCTATCAGGATGAAACCGGCAATGAGTGGTTTTACCCTGTATCACAATGGTTCGACACCAGCAAGACCCTTACTCTGATCGCGACGATATTGCTCTTGATCTTAGTGGTTTATGCCATCGTGATAACCAGACGCAAAGAGGTATACATCCGTCCGATTGCCGGTTTGCAAGAGCTGGACAACGCCATCGGCCGTGCCACTGAAATGGGCCGTCCCGTGATGTTTGTACCCGGATGGGGTACTTTGGGAGATGTCTGCACGATCGCCAGCTTGATGATCCTGGCCCAGGTGGCCAAAAAGACCGCTGAATATGACATCCGTCTCATCAATCCTCATTGCGACTACATGGTTCTGCCCCTGGCCCAGGAAATCGTATCCACCTCCTACAGTGAGATGGGTCGCCCGGATTCATTCAATCAAAACGACATCTTCTTTGTGAGCTACGATCAGTTCCCCTTCTGCGCCGGTGTGAATGGTATCACTGTACGTGAACGGGTTGCCACCATCTTCTATATGGGCTTTTTCAACGCGGAAGCGCTGCTGCTTACTGAAACGGGCAACCAGACCGGTGCCATCCAGATCGCTGCCACCGATGCCGTTACGCAGATTCCCTTCTTCATCACAACATGCGATTACACTCTGATTGGTGAAGAGTTCTACGCAGCAAGTGCCTATCTTTCCCGCAACCACGATATGGTTAGCATGCTGAAAGCTCAAGATTACTTCAAACTGTTCATCATCTTGGGCATAGTAGTGGGCACCCTGCTCTCAACCCTGAGTATCAGCGGATTCATTCATATGTTCCCGCTGGAGTAAAGAGGATTATCATGGTAAAGATACCTACTTCCACTTTGAAGCGCCTACCTCAGTATCTGGAAGTGCTGAAGCGCCTCAGAAAAGCAGGCCTGAGAGAGGTCTCTGCCACCAAAATCTCTGTCTTTTCCGATATCCATCAAACCTTGGTGCGCAAGGATATCTCGTTCACAAACATTAGCGCCAGCAAGACCGGATATCATATCGCACCGCTGCAAAAAGCGATTGAAGATTTGCTGAATTGGAGCGATACTTCCACCAGCTATCTGGTTGGCGTTGGTCATTTGGGCAGCGCGCTATTGGGTTATCAGGAGTTTTCTCAACGTGGCCTCAGCATTGTGGCCGGTTTTGACAACGATCCTGACAAAATAGGGCAAAAGGTGCATGGAGTGCCCGTATGCTCTGCTTTGGATTTTACCGCCATGGCTCAAAAGGATAAGATCCGCATCGGCATCATCACTGTTCCTCCGGACAGCGCACAATTGATCGCCGACATTATGGTCCACAGCGGCATCAAAGCGATCTGGAATTTTACTCCGCACAAGATTATCGTTCCACCGGATATTATCGTGGAATATGTAGATATGTTCTCTTCTCTGGCAGTGCTTTCCCGCCGACTGGCAGAGCAGCACTAAAGATATTTACGCCCGGAGCAAACTGAATTCATCTGGGCTTTGTACATCGCCTTTGCGGGCAATAAGAATATTAAAATGAAACAATTAGAGGTTTAAAGATGGCTCTGGATTATCAACAAATCAAGGAGAAAATCGGCGCTCCCAAAGCAGAATGCGGCGTGCTGATTGAGAAATTACGCGGCCTCAACATTCCTGCCGAAGTGCCATTGGCAGAGTTTTTTAGAAACTATCGAGACATGGCGCTGAGATCTTGGGATTATGTATGCATTCTACAGCAAGATCCACTACTGAAAAAGACTCCTCTGAAAGAATTGGAGGCCTTATATAAAGATGTGTATGATGCCTTTGAAGCGGGAAGCGGATATGATAATTCGATTCAAAATCCGGACTACGCGCACAAGCTTTTCGGTCCCCGGTTCGGCGCATTCCTCAGCGCCATTTTATCGAATGCCGGGGCAATTCGCCGCAATGCTATCGATGGAAATTTTGTGGGCCTGCGTTATAGTTTGCAGCTATTCTTCGCCTTGTGGGAAAGCCCCGATAAAAACGATTATGATGCCCTTTTAAACATCTACAAGCAAGAGCATATGAAAGACCTCGAACTGCTGGTACAGGCTTCGTATGTGCAAAGATTTTCGCCTCAAAACGACTACTACTACAATATCGTACACGATGCCGATCTCGACGACATCCGCTATATGTATCGCTATGGCGCCTACCTCAGTAAATACGATATGGAAATGGCACAATTCATCGCGGACTATCCGCCCCAAGAGCTGGCGGCAATAGCCCGGTTTGTGGTGAAAAGCTGGGTGGATGGCTTTGTCCGCGCCAAAAAAGACTACAAAAAGAAGAAATACGCAAACTTGATGATTCCCATCGGGATGGAAGCTCTGGGACGACTGATCATCGATGAATTGGAGGCTATCGGCATTACCGCTCTGGTACCCCAACCCCGAGGCAGCGGCCTGAACCGGCAATATGCTTACGACCATCGCTACGATTCTGCGCTGATGCTGGATCGGGATTTTGTGGACAAATCGCTTGCGATCGGCCAAAACACATTGGAAGAGATCAAAGACGAAGTGGCCCAGCAAGCCGGTCCCATCTATGTGGAACTCTTTGGGGAAACCCCCTTTAACCCCATCAATAAAACCACTACTCTGAAGCTGAGTGATGTTCAACAACAGCTGATGCGAGAATATCAGGCGCGCAGCGGGCAGCTGTACTATACCTACTACAAAAGGGATGAAGCCAGTTTCAGCATCATCGCCTTCCCCTCCACCGAGATTGGCGAGCAATTCCCGGAAATCTTTGCCGACACGCTGCGCATCAATCTGCTGGACAGTAAACACTACGCCGCCATCCAGCAGAAGATTATCGATGTTCTGGATACCGCGCAATACGTTCACGTAAAAGGCAAAGGCACAAACCGCACGGATATCAAAGTGCAGATGCACCCTCTCAAGGATCCCTCTCGCGAGACGCTCTTTGAGAACTGCGTGGCAGACGTCAACATACCTGTGGGAGAAGTGTTTACATCCCCGGTCTTGAAGGGAACAACCGGTACTCTGCATGTGGAAGATATCTATCTGAACAATCTCCGCTTTTACAATCTGGAGATATTCTTTGAAGATGGCTGGGTAAAGGACTATTCCTGTAGCAATTACGATGATCCCGATGAGGCGAGAAAGTATGTGTATGAAAACCTGCTGCTGCCCCATAAAAGCCTGCCTATCGGAGAATTTGCCATCGGCACCAACACCGCAGCCTACCAGATGGCCAAAAAGTATGATATCATGGCACTTTTGCCCATTCTGATCATAGAAAAGATGGGCCCACACTTTGCCATCGGGGATACCTGTTTCAGCCATGAAGAAGATTCTGAACATCCCAGCTTTGTGAATGGTAAAGAGATGATAGCGGTGGACAATGAACAATCCGCCAAACGCAAGGATGATCCCGTAAACGCTTATCTGATGCACCATACAGACATCACTCTGCCCTACGAGATGCTGGGCTTCATCTGTGCCGTGAAAGCCGACGGCAGCAGCACGGACATCATTCGCGACGGACGCTTTGTAGTACCGGGTACTCAGGAGCTGAACATCCCACTGATCGAGATGGAAGCAAACAGGCAATAGTATTATAGTAAAAGCACAAAGGGAGCCTGAAACCCCGGGCTCCCCATTTTGTGGTCAGATCATATTGTTATGCCCGGTTTGATCTTCATTAGCCGGTTACGGACAATGACGGAGCAATCGCGGCATTAGCAGCCATTCTGCTGTGAATGTGTGTAGAAGCGATCCCACAGCAAAGGCTTGACATATAAAGCTGTTGTTGTGGAATGCAATCTGCATTAATATGTTACGTAAAATGTAGATATTTTTGGAGGTATAAATGCGCCCAAAAAGCAGAGCGCTCCTTATATTGTTCATGTTGATGGCAGTGTCGATTGTGGCACAGACGGTTACATTCAGTATATCGGAGAAAACCCTGAAGCCTTCGGACAAGGGGATCATCCGCGCAAGATTGGATATTCCTTCCGATCGCAAGCAAAGCGTGGATCCAAACGATAATCCTTATTTGTATCTGGAAGCGAAACACCCGGATCTGGAAATTGGGGAAATGATCCTGCCCAAGCCCACAAAAGTGGTTTCTGCCACAGAGTGGCAATACTATCCGCAGATCACCCTCAGCCTGCCTTTCACCGTGAAAGCCAATGCCCGGCCCGGAGCCCGGAGCCTAGATGTCCTGATGAGTTACAATCTCTGCTACGAAAGCGGCATGTGTGATCCTCCTGAAGAACAGGAAGGCAAAATCCGCTTTGAGATAGTGGCACCCATTACGCCGGACATGATAGAAGAAGGCCCCATCTCGCTTACTCAGATGGCCGAATCCCCAGCCGAAACTGAGATAGCCACAGAGCAGGAGACGCAAAGCGAAGAGCCGCCTAGTGAAGCTCAAAGTGTGGATGACGCTGCTCTACCGGAAGCCGTTCCTACTACGGAAAGCGCTGCTGAATCCAACACCGGCTGGCAAGAAGTATTAAAATACCTCATATTCGCTTTTTTGGGCGGTCTGATCCTGAATATCACACCTTGTGTGCTGCCGATCTTACCCATCCGCATTATGGCGATCGTGAATCAGGCACAAAAAGACAGATCGAAAGTTTTGCGGCATGTGATGGTGTACGCCTTGGGAGTGCTTATCTCGTTTGCCATCCTTGCCGCTATTTTTATCGGCATCCAAGCTGCGGGGCAATCTGCAGGCTGGGGCACTCAAAACCAGAATCCCTATTTTCAGGTGGCGTTGATGGCGATCGTTTTTGTGTTCGCACTGTCGCTGTTGGGAGTATTTGAGATCACTTTACCGGGGATGGACGCTGCCAGCAAAGCCACCTCCAGGGGCGGATACGGCGGAAGTTTCTTTGGCGGGATCTTTGCCTTCTTGATGGCGATCTCCTGCACGGGACCCTTCCTGGGTGCGGCGCTGCCTTTTGCCATGAAGCTGCCTCCCACGCTGATCATGTTGTTTTTCCTGATGATTGGTCTCGGTTTCGCGTTTCCCTTCATCCTCATCGGTATGTTCCCCAAAGCGCTGAAGATCATTCCCAAACCGGGGGATTGGATGGTGCTCTTCAAGGAACTGATGGGTTTTGTTTTGCTGTATCTGGTCTATACGATGCTAAAGACCACCCTCGCTCTCACCGGTGGATTGTATCTGGTGAATGTGATCTTCTATCTCTTGATCGTGGGCTTTGCCGTGTGGTTATACGGTAAATTTGTGCGCTTTGAATACAGCCGCGCCACGCAGTGGTTTTTCAGCATCCTGGCACTGGTTCTCATCGTGGCGGCTTCCTGGTACTATCTACCGATCAAAGAAGAACATCTGGCGGCGGAGATAGCGGCACCGGTGGGCGATGAAATGGTTCAATCTCCTCATGCCCCCGATGGTTGGTATGTGTTTAGCCCGCAGTTGCACTCCAAATTGCTGGCAGAAGGAAAGAGTGTATTTTTGGATATCGGAGCAGAGTGGTGCAAGAATTGCAAATCAAATGAGAAGACGGTACTCTTCACCGAAGATATCATGCAAGATTTTGCCGATAAGGGAGTAGTACTGCTGAAAGGAGATTTTACCCGAAAAGACCCCGTATTGCTGGAATGGATCAAAAGTCACGAACGTTTGGGAGTCCCATTCAACGCGCTGTACATTCCGAATGAAGACGCGATAGTATTTCCGGAGTTGCTTAGCAAAGGCATGGTACGCGAGACCTTGACCAAAGTGCCGAAAACAGGAGTATAATAATGAAACTAAAGATAGCGATGATAAGCTTGCTTGCCCTGCTGCTTTTGATAGGAGCATGCGACAGATATGATCACGATTTTACCAAGTTGCCTACAGGCGATGTAGACATCGATTTGGAGACTTTTATGAGTATCGTGGATCAATCCTTTGCGGGGCTTAATGAGGAAAGCTTTGCCCAAGTGCAATATCTCTATGCCGAAGACTATATTCACAACGGAGTAAGCAAGGGCGAACGCCTAGCCTGGATCGAGAGCTTTTTGGATGAACCCGGCGTGAGCTTTACGGTATCCGAATCAGAAACGCATTATGTGGACGAAAGTCATGGCATTGTCAATTGGCGTTTAACAATTTCCACTATGGACACAAAGGCAATTTTGGCGGACAGTCTGTTTGTGGGCGAAAAGGCAAGATTTGAAGAAGGCATATGGTTGCTGGAAGGGAATAAGGTATGCATTCAGGATCCCAAACAACTGGTGATCGCAGAATACTTCACATTCGACAGCTGCCCAAACTGCCCTCCCGCAGAGGCAAAACTGCAGGAATTGCAAGATCTGCATCCGAATTTCATCTATCTGGAACATCATATTACTAATGCCTTGCAGGTACAGGGAAACGACACTCCCGCCTATTACAGCGCCTATAGCGCTCCAACTGCTGTGTTTCAGGGATCAGCAAAAGTAGTGGGCAGTGCAGATGCCGATCTGCAAAACTATGAAAGCATCGTGGGCGATCTGGTAAATGAAGACATTAGTATCGGCTATACTTTAGAGAATGTAACTTACGACGAGGAAGGGATCAGCGCAAAGGTAATGATGGATGCGCCGACAGGGATGGACATTAGCGACATGTATCTCAATTATGTGATTATTACCGATGAGGTGAGTCAAACCAATGTGAATGGTGACCCTCTGCACAACGTGGTGCGCGCAGTGGGACGTCAAGCCATCTCAGAACAAGATCTTGAGGATGGAGCGCAAATCTCACTGGTCACAGCGGGATTTATGCCTTCAAGTTATAAACTGGTGGTATACGCGCAATATCGCCCGCAGACTTTTACCAATGAATCAAGAATATTTGGCGGAACCGTTTATCAGGTTTCGGCTATGTAAATGGGAGACACACAGATGAGAAAGATATTTATCCTTTTGACCCTATTAATTACTTTTCTGCCGGTATTTGCCGAAAAGATGCCGGATTTCAAGCTGCCCGATATGAGTGGGACGCATGTGGAACTGGCGTCACTTTTGGGCAAGGGCCCGGTGATAATCGACTTTTGGGCGGACTATTGCAAGCCTTGCAAGGAGGCAATGCCCGCGCTGAACATGCTGGCGGAAAAGTATGAAGAACTTACTGTGGTGATGATCTCCATCGACGCGCCCAAGGCTCAATCACGCGCCAAAAGCTATCTTAGAAGCAAACAGTTCAAGTTCGTCACCCTCTTTGATCCGGATAAAAAACTGGCAAAACAGATGAATGTGGTGAATCCACCGCATAGCTTTGTGCTGAATAGCGAAGGCGAGATTGTGTATTCCCACGTGGGTTTTGAAGCCGGCACCGAAAAAGAATATGAGACTCATATCCGAGATCTTTTGGGGTTGAAAGATGAACCCAAACATCAGCATGGTGAGAACAATGAACACTGCGGAAACTGCGGACATCACGAGGAAGAGGAGAAATAGATGAGGTGGAAAGCTATTGTCATCCTTGTATTTGTGGCAGTTTCACTGATGGGACAAAACACTTTGCAGATAAACGGCATCAATGAAGCGGAATTTGTCTATCGCACTGCGGCAGACTCTCTGAATACCTATTTTTCCAATGAATTCGGCTTCAACTTGGCTTATCGTGAATTCAATTTTGGGATGAAGTTTATTGCCGATCTGCCCAAATATTCAAACGAACAAACCGAACTGATGGATGAGATTAGCCCCGGGAGCTTGAGTGTGGAATGGGAAGAGCTCTATGCCGGCTTTGCCCGCGATGAATTCAGCGTCCACGTGGGTACTACGGAAGAAACTTTTGGCAATGGCATCGTCTTCCGCAGTTACAAAGATATGGAATTTGACGAGGATCATCGTTTACAGAGCGTTTTGATGCGCTATGACGGCAAATTGAAGCTGAAAGGTATCTACGGTGCCATCAACAGCGATACTGTCGTAAATCGCTATGATCTGGCCTTTGGTGCGGATGCAGAATATCCGCTCTTTACGGGCTTGAGGATGGGCGCTTCTGCGATGGCATTTCGCAACCTGAGCCCTATCAATACATACCTCTACCGCGATGTGGCGGCGGGTAGAATGCAGTATTCAAACGCATTTCTGGAAGGTTTTGCCGAATATGCCTACAGCAAGCAGTATAAGGCAAATGACATCAGCCTGGGTCACGCAGCTTTCATCAGCGCGGATTATTTCTGGGACGTTTTGTTGTTGGGTGCGGCATACAAAAACTACCGTGGCTTTGACTACCGGTTGAACGATATCCCTCTGGGAAACTATCATGGCGAAACGCTTTCCGATGCGCTGGCCAGTGGTCAGGACGAGGAAGGATGGCAGCTTCGAGCTGCTTATACACTTTTGGACAACTACTACCTGAACATGGATTACGCCGAGGCTTGGGACAGCAGCGGCGACAAACGTATGAACGACCTGTATCTTGGAGTGGATATGACTTTCGCCAGCGGCGGCTACCAGCTTGCCTGGTCGCAGATCGAAAAAGTGGATGATGGCATAAAAGCTTGGCAGAAAGAGTATTATCCTACTGTGTCGGGGGATATCAGCATATTTAGCTTCCCGCTTCATCTGAAGGCGGAATTCAAGACTGTGGAAAAGCGCAGATTTGAAAAGGAAAGCAGCCACTACGAGCCTCAAATGCAGGCAGATTTTGTCCTCGATAAACTATCCGTATCCTTGGGATTACAAAGCTGGTGGGCAGATTTTGACAGCATCATGGATAGCAAGTATAATCCCAATATCGAGATAAAATACCCACTTTTCTCGCATAGCGACCTGCTGGTCTTTGCCGGTAAGGAGCAGGGCGGAAAGGTTTGCCGTAATGGTGTTTGCAAGTTTGTGGCACCCTTTGAAGGCATCAAAGTAGAGCTGAGCAGCAGATTTTAGGAGATATCATGAAAAAAGTGCTATTGTTATTTGTGATAGCCGGCATCGCTCTGTTGGGCGCGCAGACAGCAGCGTATTACCCTACCACGACTCTGGTGGAGAATTTCGGTGCCTCTTGGTGCGCGGCATGTGCATTTGCCCAGCAAGGCCTGGATGTGATCGAATCCGAGGTGAACGATTCGGAGATCATCATTCCGCGGTTGCTTACCGAAAGCGGGCCATACAGCAATCCCGAAATGGATGCCAGATTTCAGTATTACAATGTATTGGGCTTTCCCGCGGTGATCTTCAACGGAAAGATAAGAGTAAACGGTTCGGATGAGCCGGTGATGGATGGCAGCCTCTATCGAGAAGCGCTCAATCAATTCCGCTATCTGGGCAGTCCCCTCAAAATGACTGTGGAAAGCTTCGATCACAATAGCGGAGATTATTCATTTAAAGTAAGCATGGTGAACGATGAGATCGCCATCGAAGACGCGAATGTGGTGTTTTATCTGGTGGAAAACGATCTGCCGGAAGAGCTGAATCGCATTGTGCGCGCTGTTCAGAGCCAGCCCATCAGCATCGCCGGAGCAGGCAACGAACAGCTCTTCAGCTTCAACCTAGAGCCGGATCCCGGCTGGAATCCGGCCAATCTGTGGGCTACAGCTTTTGTTCAGCTTCCCACCAATACCATCCTGCAGTCTGTCAGCACTTTGCCGCAACCGGAACATCAGATCCGCGTGGCAGTGCCCTTTGATCTCAAGATCGAGGCGGATGAAACGGGTGATATCTTTTCACCATACTTCCATGTGTACAATCTTGGTGCAGCCTCGACCCTGAACATCCACGTGGAGATCCATGACGCGCCGGGTGATTGGTACATAAATTATTGTGATGAAGATGGGGCTTGCCTGCCGGGATCGATGACCATTCCGCATCCTGTAGCCGCAAACGGGCATAAAACTTTTGATCTGAATATCCAGGCCGGCAGCGAAGGCAGAGCCAGTTTCGACTTTGTGATCGAAGCCGCGGGTGCCGAGCCCTACCGTATTCCCTTTGAATTGGTAGTTGGCGATGTGAGCAACGACGATCCTGTGGCAGTACCTGCAGCCATCTCCGTAAGTAGGGCGTGGCCCAATCCCTTCCGGGACAGGCTTAGCTTCGAGGTTCAGAGCCAGAAAGCGGGAGCATCCACCGATATCGCGATCTACAATGCACGCGGTCAGAAGGTGAGCACTCTGAAGCTGGATAATCTGCAACAAGGATTGAATCAGGTATCTTGGGAGGCAGGAGATCTGCCTGCCGGTGTGTATTTCTATAAAGCTGCAGCCGGCGCGAAGAGCGGAAAGATCCTCAGAATACGCTAAATGAACGAAAATATACTTTTTGCCTTTGGGCTGACTCTTTTGGCTGGTCTATCCACGGGAATTGGTTCTCTGATGGCTTTTACCTCCAAAAAGTTCAGCCCAAAGTTCCTCTCTGCCGCCTTGGGACTCTCGGCGGGAGTGATGATCTATGTGAGTTTTGTGGAGATCTTTCCCAAAGCCAATGAATCTCTTTCCTTAGTCTATGGCGAATCGGCAGGATACTGGTACACCATTCTGGCATTTTTTGTGGGCATGGGCTTGATTGCGCTGATCGACAACCTAGTGCCTTCATACGAAAATCCTCATGAACTCAAATATGTGGATTGCGCGCAGAAGAAAGCCGCTATTCCGGACGAGAAGAAACTGATGCGAATGGGTCTGTTTTCGGCTCTGGCGATCGGGATCCACAATTTTCCCGAGGGACTGGCTACCTTTATGGCAGCTGTGAAAGATCCCGCCCTGGGTATCAGCATCACTATCGCTATTGCCATCCACAATATCCCGGAGGGAATCGCGGTCTCTGTACCGGTCTATTATTCTACTAAAAGCCGCAAGAAAGCCTTTATTTATTCCTTTTTATCCGGACTTGCCGAGCCGGTGGGAGCGCTGATCGGTTTTCTGTTGCTGAAAACCTTCATCTCTGATGCCGCCTTTGGCATGGTCTTTGCCGCCGTAGCGGGGATCATGATTTACATATCGCTGGACGAGCTTTTGCCCACTGCGGAGGAATATGCCGAGCATCATGTAGCGATCACGGGTTTGATCGCAGGAATGCTGATCATGGCGATATCTTTGGCGCTATTGTAGCCCTGGAGTATAAAGGATCCTACCCAGATATATGTTTATCGATTGATATTATTTGATCAGGGGCCGCTAATGGGTAGTAGCAATGTAAAACATGCCGCTGTTACCTGCAGTATATCACTGTTGCTGATATAATTCTCTTTGGCTATGTTCTTTTTTGGACGGTTTATCATTATTCTTCTCATCATAGAGGGGCTATATCAGATGCTATGCTGTTCAAGGCTAAGCATCCGTCTCGCCACAGTCCCCCCCCCTTCACATATACGGGTCTCTGCTAACCGTGCGTCAGACCAATTGTCCCAAGTGTGGAGTATGTGCAAAACATCAGCCAATCTCCTGTCTATGTTTGGACAATCTCAAGTCATTGTAACGGGAGAATATATGTCAAACTATTCCCGGATAGCCGGGTACTACCGCATCATCCGGGATGAAGGGAATCAGATTTCAGAGAATGGGTTCATCCGAATCAATCTTGGCGAGTAAAATAACTCCATGTTTGGCATCAAATTGGCATATAATAATTATGATAGGTTGTGCCTGCAGGGATTTTGTGCCCTAATGGTACGATTCTGAATGCTTTAAGGTATTATGGGAAATTCATTGGGAATTTCTCTGCATCATGAGAAAATAATTGTTATCTTAAGACAAGGAGATTCGTTATGAACCGGAACAAGCTGTTGTTGTCGCTCCTAATTCTTTCATTAGGAGTTTTCAGCGGTCTTTTCGCACAGGTAGACATAACTATTGGCGATGGAACTACTACTAATGGTACTACAGGTGTACCCACACCCTATGGTACTTTCTACAAGAACTTCCGCCAACAGTATCTTTACACTGTATCTGAGATCGAAGAGGCCGGAGGGGGCGCTGGCCCTATAAACTCATTGGCTTTTAATGTGGCAGCGGTAAACAATTGCTCACCGATGCCAAACTTCGCAATTCGCCTGAAAACAACCACTCAGAGCGTATTGACTACGACTTTCGAAGAAGGAACCTACACCACGGTGTTCACTCAGAACGATTTTCTGCCCGTGGATGGTATGAATGTACACGCATTCACCACACCCTTCCAATGGGATGGAGCATCGAACATCATCGTAGATATCTTGACAGACTTGATTCCGGGATCATATTCCCAAAACGCCTCGGTTTACTACACGGCTACCGGATTTAACAGTTCTCTGCGTTATCAGAATGATAGCTCTGCCGCAAGCGCGGCCACAACCGGCACTTTGAGCATGAATCGCTCAAACATTACTTTCAATATGACTGCAGTTCAAGTAACAGATCCTCCCAACCCGGCTCAATTGGTGGCACCGGAAAATGGCAGCACCCTTAGCAGCCCGATGGTAAATCTTGTCTGGAGTAGTGGCGGAGGAATTCCTCATGGTTACAAACTGTATTTCGGCAGCACTGCCGATCCGGCTTATGTGGCGGATCTGGGAGCTGCCACTACATACAATGTCGCAGAAACAGAATTCAGCACTACATACTACTGGAAAGTGGTGCCCTACAACACCTCCGGCGATGCCACAGGCTGCCCCGTGTGGAGCTTTACTACCATGGCAGATCCCAGCATCTCCACCTTCCCCTGGGTTGAAGGTTTTGGCAGCACCACCGCTGATTGGCCTGTGCCAAACTGGACTCAGCTCAGCGGTTTGTATCCTACCGTAGACGGCACCTCGACCCAGTGGTATAGAGACGAATGGTTGAATGGACCTGCCGGCAACAACGCCGCCAAGATCAACCTCTACGGTACTGCACGTAAAGGCTGGCTGGTTACTCCGGCTATCACCATTCCCGAAGAAGGCTACGAATTGAAGTTCGATCTCTGCCTTACCGACTGGAACAATGCTACACCCATCGAAGATCCCACTGCTCAACAGGACGACAGATTCATTGTTGCGATGAGTAATAGCCCGGATATGAGCAATCCCACTACCCTCAGAGAATGGAACAACACCGGCAGCGAATGGGTCTTTAACGATATCCCCTATACCGGGGCTGAGATTGTTATCTCTCTTACCGGAGTTACCGGAATGAGATACTTCGCATTTTATGGCGAATCCACCGCTTCAGGCGGAGATAACGACCTGATGATAGACAATGTAACCATCCGTGAAACCCCCACCGGACCCGCAATGAGTGTGATGCCCATGGACTGGGATTTCGGCGAAGTGGTGGTCACCACCTCCGCGCAGAAGGATTTCATTATCTCAAATTACGGCATGGGCACTCTTACTGTAAACAGTGTTACAGTATCCGGTGAATCCTTCAGCCTCAACGAGCCCTTTAGTCCGGCAAACCTGCTCAATGGAGAAACGGTTACCTTCAGCGTTCAGTTTTTACCTACGGTGGTTGGTGAACATACCGGCAGCATCAGCATTGCGTCCAATGCCGGCACGCTGGAACTGCCTTTGACCGGCTCCAGCTACGATCCCATCATCTCCACTTTCCCCTGGATCGAGGATTTTGGTACTGTTACTACCGATTGGCCGGTAGAATATTGGACCCAACTCAGCGGATTGTATCCCAATATAGACGGCACCACGACTCAATGGTACAGAGACGAATGGTTGAATGGACCTTCCGGCAACAACGCCGCCAAGATCAACATCTACGGTACTACGCGCAAAGGCTGGCTGGTCACACCACCGGTAAACCTTCCGGATGGCAGTTATGAGCTGAAATTTGACATGGGTCTTACCGACTACGCCAACAGCAACCCTATTGAAGATCCCACCTCTCAACTGGATGATAAGTTCATCGTGGCAGTCAGCGACTTTCAGGATATGAGCAATCCCACTACCCTCAGAGAATGGAACAACACCGGCAGCGAATATGTGTACAACCAGATTTCTCACACCGGAGAAGAAGTTACTCTATTCCTTACCGGGATGACGGGGATCAAGTTCTTTGCTTTCTACGGTGAATCCACCGTTTCCGGCGGAGACAACGATTTCTTCGTGGATAATGTGCAAGTGCGGCAGACTCCCAGCACTCCCGTATGCACCATCGTTCCGGAATCCCACGATTTTGGCACGGTGCTTTTGGGTGCCTCACCCGGTCAACAATTCCGTATCACCAATACCGGAATTGGTGAATTGGGCATCAGCAGTATAAATCTACCTGCCAATCCCAATTTTACTTTGACTGATCTGCCTACTTTGCCTGCCAGCCTTAGCGTTGGAGAATCGATCGTGTTCAATGCGGTTTACGCTCCCGATTCAGAAGGCGAACATAGCGCCACGATCAGCATCACGGACGACCTGGGCCGCGAGATTCACAACTTGCCTCTCAGCGGTATCGGATTGGACGCCACCATCTACACCCTGCCTGTCGGTGAAAACTGGGATACAGCTGTAGTGCCGGATTTCCCTCTGGGCTGGAGCACCATTTACAATGCCACGACCACCTCGGCTTATCTGAGAACCAGCACCTCCTCACCATTTAGCGCTCCCAATTGCGTGCAAATGGCAAATTCCTCTGACGCCGCTGCAGAGCTCTATTTGATCTCCCCGCCCATCTCTGAAGATATCGAGGTGGACAACATTCGCTTGAGAATCATGGCCAAAGGTGGCACGAACTATGTTTTGGACATCGGTACCATGGCGAGCCCCGATGATGCCTCATCCTTTGTTTTAGTTGAGCAATTGAATGTTGTTTCAGGCTGGAATGAATATGTGGTAAACTTCACCGGGCACACTCCCGCCGGCCAATTCATCGCTGCCAGACATGGCTTGGGCTCCACTTATCGCACCATCTACATCGATGATGTGAGCCTGGAACTGATCGCCCCGAACGACCTTGCCGCCCTTGCCATCACCGGGAACAGCACTCCTCCGGTAAACACTGAGACAAGCTTCAACGTAAGCGTATACAACAACGGTACTGCCACTCAGGATGATTATCTGGTAAAACTCTATGATTCCCTGGACAACGAGCTTGCCTCGGTTGCCGGCCCGTCTGTAACAGCCGGTGCCACCGTGGAAGTACCTATTAGCTGGACTCCCACCGTGGAAGGCTTGACCTCCATCTATGGTAAAGTGATACTTATCGGCGATGTGAACCCGGATAACGACGTAACACCCAGCATAAACCTGAACGTTACTGCGGAAGATGTGTTCATCGTGGAAGTGGGCAACGGCACAGACGTCAATACCGAGACCGGTACACCCACACCCTATGGCACCTGGTACAAAAACTTCCGCCAGCAGTATCTCTATACTGCCGCGGATTTGATATCTCATGGCTGTGTTCCGGGCATGATCTACGCCTTGGCCTTCAATGTGCAGGACGTCAGAACCTGCTCTCCAATGCCGAACTACAGAATCCGCTTGAAGACAACCACTCTTACGGAGCTTAGCACCACTTTCGAGGCCGGCGAATATACTCAGGTATGGCATCATGAAAACTTCCTGCCTCAAAATGGATGGAACATGCATGTGTTCACCAATCCCTTCATCTGGGATGGTGCTTCAAACGTGATCGTGGATATACTTACCGATCTGATCCCCGGTGGTTACACCAGAAACGCGGGAGTTTATTACACTCCCACCACCAATAGCAGTTCTCTGCGCTATCAGAGTGACTCAAGTCCCGCGGATGCCGCTACATCCGGATCTCTGTCTGTAAACCGTGCCAATACCAGGTTCTACCTGAACGTGGAAGACATGGGCAGCCTCAGCGGCGTCATTACTGAAAATGGGAACCCGCTCAACAACGTGACTGTTACCATCGAAGAAACCGTGTTCACTGCGACCAGTGACATTACCGGGGCTTATAGCTTTCCCTATGCGCCGATTGGTACACACACGGTTACTGCCGATAAATACGGCTACACTCCCGTTAGCCATACCGTTACCATCAATGTGGATGAAGAGACCACTCAGAACTTCGCGATGACCGGTACACCGGAGTTTGCTCTCAGTCACACGGCATGGGATTTTGGTGATGTGAATCTGGGTGGCTCCGCTATCCAGGACTTCGTAATCACAAACATCGGCGGCGGCACTTTGGGTATCGAGTCCATCACGATTTCCGGAAGCGGCACCTTCGCCCTCAGCGGCCTACCGGCTTTACCGACCGATCTCTTGAACGAAGAAACCATCACCATCACTACAACCTATACTCCAAATTCTCTAAACGAAGACACCGCGACCATCACTATTGTCGATGATCAGGGAACCCGTCATGTGTTTGGCTCTATGAACGCGAACGCCGCTGTCAAAAACAGCATAGGCAACCGATCGAACAATTCCAACCGCGAAAGCCATACCATAACGCTTAGTGGAACCGGGGTAAACGACATCAATATCGGCATTGGCGATCAAGAAGCCTATATCCCGATCAACTTCTTTTACAACAACTCCTTATTCGAAACCATCTATAGCGTTGAAGATATGAATGGTTTTGTGGGTATGATCACCGGGGTGAGATTCTACACCAACTTCAATGAAGCGCATCCCGATAAACCGGTAAAAATCTGGCTGGGTTCCACTACTCAGACCGATCTATCTACCGGCTGGATCCCATCCACCGATCTTACTCTGGTCTATGATGGGATGATGAGCTACCCCGCGGGAGAAGGCATGGTATCCTTCCAATTCCCCGAATACTACATGCATCTGGATGGCGGAAACCTGGTGATGATGGTGCAAAGACCCATGGATACAGGTTGGTCCTCAGGAAAATACTTCAAAACCCAAACAGTAGGAACTAATCGTAGCCGCAATATATACAGCGACAGCACTGAATATGATCCCGCCAATCCACCCGATGGAACACTCACGGGCCAATTCCCCAAGACCACCTTTGTGGTGATCCCCGGCGGAGTAGGCCACATCCAGGGTACAGTACTGGGCGAAAACAGCGTTCCTCTGGAAGGAGTGGACATCACTCTCAGCGGCAATCCCACCACAAGCACAAACGCGCTGGGCGAATTCTTCATACCGAATATACTCCCCGGCGAATACAGCCTGGGCTTCAGCACCTACGGCTACATCAGCCAGGATTATGCCTTCGAACTGGAAGAAGATGAAACCGAGATCGTGAATATCACCCTGCAACCCATGCCCAAAGTATCCGTATTTGGAACCATCCAGGCCAGCGATACTTCTTCCGGCATCGCCGGAGCCAGCATCCGTCTGCAGGGATATGCAAATTACACTTACAGCACAAATGCTCAAGGCGAATTCCAATCCGAAGCTGAAGTATATGCCAACAACAGCTATCAATACTCAATTTCCGCTCCGGGATACAGCAGCCTCAGCGGAACCATAGAAGTAGGCGACACAGATTACAATATGGGAATCGTCATTATGTCCGAGATCGCCTATGCGCCTACCGCGGTAACTGCCGAACTGAGCGAAACTGCCAGTTCGATCGATATCGTCTGGAACGCTCCCGATCCCAACGCTATGGAGATGGTGCAAAGCTTCGAAAGCGATATCTTCCCGCCCACAGAATGGTCTCAGATCATCACCTGTACCGGTGGCCCCAATACTCTTGGTGTGCTTCCCACTTGGGGCAGATACAGCGTTATCAGCGATGCTGTGCCGGTGGTTCCTACCGATGGCAACTATCAAACCGGACTCACCTGGTACGACGGGCATCAGGACGAATGGCTCATCACATCCGTATTCAACTGCCCACCGGATGCCTATATGACCTTCGATACTTATCTCAATATGGGCTCCCCCATGGGCGATCACTATTATGTGAAAGTATCTCCGGATTACGGTGCGACATGGGATGTCCTTTGGGATGGTGCCACTCAGCCAATGGGCGCGAACCATTACGACACACCTATCCAGGTGGATCTCAGCGCCTACAATGGTCAGCAATTGCAGATTGCTTTCCACGCGCAAGATCCCCCGGATAATGCAGGGCTCTGGGAAGTGTGGTATGTCGATAATATCTACATCGGCAACTTTGTGGAAAGAGTATCCACAACCCTCAGCAGCCCCAATCCCGGCGCCAAAAGCACGAATTCAGAAAACACACTACGGATGCAAAACAATGCTTTGCGCAGTGCTGCACCTGCCTCAAATACCCGCGTAAACAGCAGATCTCTGGTCGGCTATCGGGTATGGCGCATGGTTGAGGGTACCGAGGATAACGAAAACGAATGGACTCTGCTCAATGAGGAATTAACCAGCAACACAAACTATGAAGACGAAAGCTGGAATAGCTTGCCCAACGGCAGCTACAGATGGGCGGTGAAAGCTGTTTACACATCCGAGGTTCTGTCCAGCCCTGCCTTCTCAAATACGATGCTCAAAGATCAGCAGACCGGAAACTTCCAAGGACGCGTGACAAATGCCGGAGCGGGAATCGCAGGCGCTACAGTCAGCACCAATACCGGCTTGTCTGCCACCACAAACAACCAGGGATACTATGTCCTTGCCGTGCCGGCGGGCACCTATACCCTCACCGCCAGCAAGACGGATTACCACTCCCTGGAAATTGCCAATCAAACTGTGGCTGCAGGACAAAACGTGACTGTGAACTTCAACCTGATCCATGTATCAAATGAAGATGATGTGACTCCGGTTACCGTTACGGTGCTGAAATCCAACTATCCAAACCCCTTCAACCCGGAAACCACAATCAATTATGACCTCAAAGATGCCGGCAAAGTCCGCATCGATGTCTTCAACCTGAAGGGTCAGCTTGTGCGTACTCTGGTGAATGAAGAACAGCCAGCAGGTAGATATCGCCTGGTATTCAATGCTAAAGACCATCGAGGCAATCCGCTCTCCAGTGGAGTGTATTTCTATCGCATGTCTGCCGGGCATTACCGTAGCACTAAAAAGATGATGCTGATGGAATAGATTCCGTTATCAGCACAGATAGAATCGGCCCCGGAAGCAGTTCCGGGGCTTTTTGCTTGACAAGAAACCCGTGTTTCTCCCAAATGTATCAGAAGCACAGCTGAAGGAGTTAAATATGAAAGTAGACAGCATTATTTCAAAAGTCAAAAGTGCAATCCAAAGCGGTGCGGGCGCGAATCTCAGTATCGGCAGTCCATCCCCGATAGGCGATGTCTCAATTGTTCCGGTGGCTCGCGTATCCTTCATGTTTGGTGGCGGAGGGGGAAAATCTCCGCAATCCAAAAAGAAGAAAGAAGCTCCCTGCAATGAAAGCGAAGATCCGGGTCAATCCGGCCAAAATGAGGGTGCCGGTGGTGGTGGCAGCGTAAAAACGGACCCGGTAGGCATATTTCTTATCAAGGATGAAAAGGCAAAATTCTATCCTATCGTGTCTGTCCGTGAGATCATCACCATGTTCAGCATCGTGAGTTTTTTACTGCTCAAAATCTACAAGCTTAAACGAAAGCGATGAAGGCCGTGCGCTTTCTTGCATCTCAAAGCATGGCCTTTACAAACTTCAATCTTATATTTCCAACAAGGATCCTCTATGATTAGTATTTTCAGTCCCTCAAATTATGCCCCCTTCAATATCGCCCTCGAAGAGTATCTGCTAAACAATATCACGCAAGACTGCTTCCTTCTGTACATCAACGAACCCTGCATCATTGTGGGCAGATTTCAGAACACTCTGGCGGAGATCAATTACCAATGGGTCCAACACCATGAAATCCCCGTGGTGCGCAGATTAACCGGGGGTGGTACTGTGTTCCACGACTTGGGAAACTTGAATTTCAGTTTCATCATGCGCAATGCAGACGATGAAACCGCAAACTTTAAACGCTATACCAAACCCGTTCTGGATGTGCTGAACGAACTCGGTGTCCCGGCGATGTTACAAGGCCGCAACGACCTTACCATAAAGGGGACGAAATTTTCCGGCAATGCTAAACTGGTGCAAAACAGTACAACTCTGCAACACGGCACCATACTGTTCAATTCCCATGTGGAATCCCTGGTGCAAGCCCTCAAAGTGAATCCCGTCAAATTCTCCGACAAAGCGGTAAAATCGGTGCGATCCAGAGTGACTAACGTGATCGATCACCTGTCTAAACCCATGAAACTGGGTGAATTTATCCCCCTGGTGCGCGATAAAGTGCACAGCCTCCATCCTGATGCCCGGGACTACACTCTTACCATCGACGACCGCCAGGCCGTGCAGGAATTGGTGGATCGCAAATATGGAACCTGGGAGTGGAACTATGGTAAAAGCCCCCAATACAACCTTGCCAACGCCATCAAAACCAAGGTTGGCACCATCGAATTCTATCTGGATGTAGCCAATGGCATCATTACCAGCCTGCGCATATTCGGCGATTTCTTCGGTTCCAAAGATCTGCGTGAACTGGAATCCGGCTTCAGCGGAGTGTCCCACACCAAAGAAAGTGTGCGTGAGGTTTTTGAACGCCGCGCCTATCGGTCGTATTTTGGTGATGTAGATCTAGACGACTTGGTGAATGCCATGTTTTGATGGGACAGATTTTTGTTGACAGCAAAGCATAAGCGCATCAAACTGTAATCACTTATTGAGAAACTAAGGAGAAGAAATGAGGAAATCCCTGATTTTTATACTTTTAGCCGCCGTCTTGTTGGGTGTTTTCGGATGCTCTGTCACCGGATCCGCAGAGAAAATGATCGTTAAATACGATATCGAGCTTGCCCGCGTGCGCAAAGCCAGCGACATCAATCAACGCTATCAGGCCCCTGTGGCGGATACCACCATGGGCATTGCCCGCTACGCTTATGAAGACGACCTCTTCCGCAGCATCTGGAGCGCCGATGAATCCGGCTGGGAATTAAGCTTGTACAACAAAAGTGAAGAAACTCTTACCATAGACTGGGATGAAGCCGCGTATATGGATGTGGATAAGATCGGAAGAGGCGTTTTGGCCTCCTCCACCAAATACTCCGAGCGCAACAATCCCCAGACTCCTACCGTGATCGCGCGCAGAGGAAACATCACTGAGAGCCTGTTTTCCAAAGATCACGTCTACCAATCCACAACCGGTGTATGGGCAAAACGTCCCCTATTCCCCATCGATTTTAGCGAGGCACAACGCTATAAGGACAAGACCGTCAGCCTCATCATTCCCTTCAATGTAAGCGGCCTTACTGCCCAATATGAATTTGTATTCAACATCAAGAACGTCAGCCAGGTGCCTTCCACCAGCAATCCCTGGCAGATATATCTGTTGGATCGCACTCTGGGCGTTAGCTTCTAAACAAATCCAATCAATTATCAAACCGGTTCCACCGAGAGCCGGTTTTTTTGTTGTCCGGATTTTTTGCCCGGACAGATAGAGGGCTATGCTGCCTATCTTGCTCTTCTTGCTCTCAATTTCACTCTATACACGGCAAAGAACATCGGGATATATTCCCTTTTCTATCTGTATGGCGGACAGCTCTGGGACAAATTTTCGCCACCCCACAGAATCCCTCTTGACATAAAGGCTGAGGCTTTTTAAACTGAATCTCAATAAAAGATATGGAGTATGCAATGTTTCCCATCAGTTTTGGCAGCGACAATCACAGTGGAATTCACTTCACTGTATTCTCTGCTTTGCAAAAAGTAAATACCGGCTTCTGCCCCGCCTATGGCGATGATCCCCTCACTCAAGACTTGATTAGGGCATTGGAGGCACTGTTTGGTGGAGAATGTGAGGCCTCGCTGGTGATCACGGGAACCGGTGCGAATGTGGTTGCCCTGCAATCTCTGATTCATTCTTTCAATGCCATCATCTGTGCCGAAAGCGCGCATATTAATGTGGATGAATGCGGTGCGGTACAAAAATGCACCCAGGCCCGCCTCAGCCCCATCAAAACCAAAGACGGCAAGCTAAGCCCGGATCTGATCGCTCCCCGCCTGCTGGGAGATCGGGACCAACATCATTCCCAATTCAAAATCTTATCCATCTCCCAAAGCACGGAGTATGGCACACTATACAGCGTGGAAGAGATCAAAACTCTGGCGGATTTCGCGCATGCTCACAACATGTTGCTGCACATCGATGGCGCCAGATTGGCCAATGCCGCTGCCGCGCTCGAGGTCGATCTGAAAACCATGACCAAGGATGCCGGCGCAGATATCGTTAGCTTTGGCGGAACCAAAAATGGATTGCTCTTTGGCGAGGCTATCATCAGCTTCCGTCCCGAACTGAGCTCCGAAATGCGCTTCTATCGCAAACAGTGCAATCAGCTTTTCTCCAAAATGCGCTTCATCTCTGCCCAATACGAAGCGTATCTAGATAAAGATCTGTGGCTCAAAAATGCCCGGCACGCAAACGCCATGGCCCGTTTGCTGGCTCAAAGACTGGCAGAATTTAAACAAATCAAGATTACGCAAAAAGTATATGTAAATTCCGTATTTGCCATACTGCCGAAAGCATGGCTGGTTCCTCTACAGGAAAAATATATGTTCTACACTTGGGACGAAGCTCGCAACGAAGTACGCCTGATGTGCTCTTTCAACACACTGGAAGAGCATATTGACGACCTGATCAACTCCATCAAAGAGTTGGCAGAATCCTGATTTATCAAAGTCCTACTTGACAAGTGGGATATTTGGCTTATCTTGTCTTCACTATTTTATAAAAGATAAAGGAAGATAATCATGAAAATACTTGTCCTGTTTTACTCGACCTACGGACACATATATCAGATGGCGGAAGCCGCGAAAGAAGGCGCATCAAGCGTCGAAAACGTGGAAGTGATACTGAAACGCGTACCGGAAACCCTCAATGAAGACATTCTGACCCAGATCGGTGCCATAGACGCTCAAAAAGCATTCGCACACATCCCTGTAGCGAATCCCTCCGAACTGGCGGATTACGACGCCATCATCTTTGGCGTTCCCACCAGATTTGGCATGATGCCCGCGCAGATGAAAACCTTTTTGGATGCAACCGGCGCTTTGTGGGCAAAGGGCGCTCTGGTTGGAAAGATCGGCAGCGTATTCAGCTCTACCGGCACCCAACATGGCGGGCAGGAAAGCACGATACTCAGCTTCCATACCGTTCTGTTGCATCATGGCATGCTGATCGCCGGTTTACCCTACAGCTTTGCCGGACAATCCACCATGGAAGAGATCAGCGGAAACTCTCCTTACGGAGCCAGCTGCATCGCTGGTCCTGATGGCAGTAAGATGCCCAACCAGTTTGAACTGGATGGTGCGTTTTATCAGGGACAGCACGTGGCAAAGATCCTTAGCAGCATGAAATAGAAATTTATCCGTTCAATGTAAGAACCCCGGAGCATAGTTCCGGGGTTTTTTATGGAAATTGGTTGACAGGGTTCCGCTCTTCTGAAAGCTAATCTTATAGATTGATTCCGCTATTCAGAGCGGAAAACGGGAGATTTATATGATGCAAAAAGCGGTGTTCCCAGGTCAATATATCCAGGGTATTGGACTCGTTCAAAGATTAGCGGAATTTGCCGGGAGCTTTGGAAAACGAGCGCTTCTGCTGGCTTCACCCAGAATTATCAAATCTTTGAAACAAGCGCAATTCAGCTTCTTTGAGACTATTGTCCCAGAGGCTTTTGGGGGAGAGTGTTCCCGGCTGGAGCTGAAACGCATAAGCGAAATCATTGCAAGCAAAAGGATCGATGTTATCATCGGGATGGGCGGAGGAAAAGCGATAGATACGGCAAAAATAACGGCAGATTGGGCAGATATCCCGGTGATTGTGGTGCCCACTATCGCTTCCACTGATGCGCCCTGCAGCGGTTGCGCAGTCTGCTATAGCCCCCAGGGAGTTTTTGAAGAAGTGCTTTTTCAGAAACGCAATCCCGCTCTGGTATTGGTGGATCTGCAAATCATCGCCGAGGCTCCGGTTCGCTTTTTGGTCTCGGGGATGGGCGATGCCCTGGCCACCTGGTTTGAAGCCAGATCCGTAAACGCCACCAAGTCCTACAACGAATGCGGTGGCTTGAGTACCCTGGCGGGAAGAGCTATTGCTCGAATCTGTTACGATACTTTGTTGGAATATGGAATGCTGGCAAAAATAGCCAATCTTCAGCATATCGTAAGCCCTGCTTTTGCAAACATCGTAGAAGCAAATATCCTCCTGAGCGGGATTGGCTTTGAAAGCTGCGGAATTGCCAGTGCCCACGCTATTCACAATGGTCTTACCCGGCTACCTGAAACCCATGCTTTTTATCATGGCGAAAAGGTGGCATTCGGGGTTTTGGCGGGTCTGCACCTCACCGGTGCCTCCTCGCAGGAGATCGAGGAAGTTTACTCTTTTTGCGAAGAAATCGGCTTGCCGCTTACCTTTGCAGAGCTTGGCATCACAAATCCGCAGCCGGAAAGACTCATGGCAGTAGCTACGGCAAGTTGCGAACCGGCTTCTTCCATTCACAAAGAGGCTGGCATTATCACTGCTGAGATGGTGTATCAAGCGCTTCTGATGGCAGACGCTCTGGGCAGAGCGCGTCGGGGACAAAGCATATAGGAGGTTTTTTGCTGTAAACCCTCACTGAAAACTTCGATTTTCATCACCAATACTTCAAATGTCCAAGTCCAAAAGATGATGAGTCAGTCGAGTCGAGCGCTCTTGATACTCTAACTTCTTTCAGATCAATTCATTGTGTACGTAATAATGGATTCGGCAAAATCATAGGGAATGTCCAAGTGCTTCGAAAATGGGTGGTAGATTTGACGTTTTGGTGATAAAACGGGGTTGTTTGATATGGGAAAGTCCAAGACCAACAAAACATGTTTGCGTGTCATATCTTACTTTCCTGTAATGTGATATCATCTGTTGTCCAAGTGAGAACGATTTGATGTTTTCGGTAAGGGTTTATACTAAGCGTGTCAAATAATTCTGGGGGGATGCGTGTGAGGGGACAAAAAATGTCTTGACAAATATTGGCGTATGAGAAAGAATCTACATAAAAACCTATGAGCATCAAGAAGTGGTCATAATCGAGTAATGGCACTCAACAAACATGAAACCTTTTAAACAATAAGGAGCACAATCGCCCGATACAAATTAATTTGGAGACGTGAATGAATAAAACTAATGTTAAGCATACTGCTGCTGCCTTCGGAATATCACTGTCGCTGTATATAATTCTTTCGCTTCTAAGAATGTTCTCATTTGGACTGTTTATCATTGTTATTCTCATCATAGAGGGACTATATCTAATTGTATTCTCGTTCAAGGGTAAGCAACCATCTCGCTATAGTAATCCCTTTCACATATACGGGATTTTACTAACCGTGATCCTCATTGTCCTGGATGGGAAGATATTGCACATTATACAGTAACCGTTAAAAGTTATACCGTGAGTGTCTCTATGTTGCTATTTGATATCAAGTGAGATATGGTTGACATCAAATCCTTCTTCATTATTCTTTTTCGACAGAAGCTTCATTCCTCTTTGGGTTATCTATATTTGAACCTGATATTATCGGGTGATCATCGAGTGAGCACTGGCAAGAGCTTGGACAAGACCAAGATCAACTCAGCTTTGGCGATCATCCTGGACATCATTCAGGATATTTAGACCGATCCCGTTACCAGAGACCTCGATGACTATGCCAAGAAGCAGTTGGCAGTTGAACGGACTACCAAGAGCTTACCTGATAAGCAGACCAACCTCGTGCTCAAGATATTCGGCACTGTGGGTGGCGCCAGTAGAGTATGTGTTCCATAACCGTAAATGGCTGTTCAGCTTAGGCAAAGCGATCAAGGGAGTATTCTAATGGCAAGCGTAGTTGCGCCAACCTTTCCGGGTACCATGAACGACAAAGACCTAATCTTTGATGCCTTGATGGATGTCTTGATCGCAGACGACATCTACTTCGGAGAAGGAGCTTACGTAGACGAGGGTGAAGTTGAGAGTCTCTATGGCACTCAAACTCTTGTACAAGAACAGCTTTCAACCGTTTTGGCAAGATTAGGAGAGCTTGCGGAGAAACCAGGTAAGACCGACTCCAAGATCACCAAACTCAAGACCCGCAACTACACCATCCCGGGCAAGAGAACCTCCACAGTAGAGCTTACCATAGCTGGAATATCCAACACCCAGAAGAACTACTTTGAGAGTTCAGCCTTTATGAGATTTGGCATGGGAGAGTACATCCCATACGGAACAGCTAACGACCTCTTCATGATGTGTATAACGGTTTTGGAGGATCACAAGGATACGATCATAGTGGTTGATGAAATAGACTATGCCTTCCGGCATCCGCAGCTCTTAGGTGCGATCAGGGATATCGTGGATGTGACCACAGCGATAGTGATCCTGGTCGGGATGCAGAATGCCAAGGACAAGCTTAACCAGATCAACGAGTATTACTTCGATAGATGTAACTTCTTCTATGAGTTTCAAGACCTACCCAAGAGGGACATAGCCCAGTTGTGCAGTGAGATCCTGGAAATCAAGTTCCATCCTGATATTGTCGACTATGTCCACTTCCACTCCTGCGGCAATGTCCGCAAAGCCATGAAGCTAATCCGCTCAGTGGAAGAGATAGGCAGATACAAGAACCTCGAAGTAGTCTCGCAAGCAGATCTGGATGATTGAGGTTATAATGACGGACAAAGAACTGATCCTCAACTTCATCAGCCAATATGATCGCCCATTCAATGCTGAACTTATTGCCAAAATGACCAGTGTTGGCCTTGAAGCAATAGAAAAGCTATTACCCGAACTGCTACAAGGCCAGGCAATCAAGCAGATAGAAGATGATCCACCCATATACGTTCGAGCCAACCGTTTCCAAGCCAGGATCGGCTATCAGCACTACAAGGGCTGGACTTTCAGCATCGCAGATGCCCATAGACTGCTGGACATCCTGGAACAAGGCAGACATAAGTCCATCCGAGAGATTGCTCAAGCTATCGGCAAATCCAGACAGTGGGTCTATATCTATCTGGAGGCACTGGCATCGATTGAAGTCATAGATCTTAGGCAGTACACCTACGTCGTTATCTCCCGCCAAAACGTGCCCAAAATCGGCAGTAAAGTCCAGAAAGGTATATTGGGACAACTCCGGAGTTTGAATAGGATTGGGTGCTATAGAATACTAGCTAAATAGTATGTTTATGGGAGAATGAGCTATATTGCACACTGGATAAACTACCTACGCTATCCTGAGCTATGCTACCATATTTTTGTAAGCCTTCGGCAATTCAAGGCATTTTTAATATATATTGGGAACTTAGTGCATCTGTTGAAGTTAGGGCTAACCAATAACTTTAATCACTTAGCGTATGTCTACCACTTAACTCTATAGCATATTGTAAGATATCGATAGAATTATTTGCTTGACCAAAATTAGGGGGCTGTAATTATTGGCACACGTGACCATTGACTGCTAATTTTGGGATTTCTGAAAGTCGAATGATCACTTCGTCGATCTTAGCATTTAGCTAAGTGATTTAGATGGAAACATTGAGCTATAGGAGGTAGTATGGCTTTAACAATCGCAAGAAGAATTGAGAAAAGGGTTGAAATTGAGTTATGGGGGCGCGCAGCAGGACGATGTGAATTCAATGGTTGCAATAGAGCATTGTATAAATCTTCTGTCACGCAAGAGCAAGGGAATTTTTCAGAAATGGCGCATATTTACTCATTCGCTGAAAAGGGACCACGTGGGAGAGATTTAACACAGGCAGACGATAGCTATTTAAATGAAATAGATAATCTAATCTTGGTTTGTGAGCAATGTCATCACACTATCGATCAAAACAAAGGTGAGGGATTTCCAGTCAGTTTACTCCAGACATGGAAACGAGAACATGAAGAAAGAGTCTTTATAGTAACAGGAATTGAGACAAACAAAAAATCTCACGTGGTTTTCTACGAAGGTAAAATCGGAGAACTTCCCACAAAGTTGCACAAAACTGAGGCTCGCTTAGCCATGTTTCCTGAGAGATACCCTGCTTCAGAAATGCCAATAATCCTTTCTATGCAATGCTCTGATGAAGATAAAGACCAAGAATATTGGGCAACGGAGTCAAGGCATATTAAAAGAGAGTTTCAAAACAAAGTCCTAAGTCTTATTGAAACTACGCCTGATGTACACTTTTCTCTCTTCTCGCTTGCTCCCATGCCTCTATTGATCGAGTTAGGATCACTGTTTACGGACAAGATTAACGTTGATGTTTATCAACCAATTAGGGAGCCTAGGGGGTGGAAATGGCAAGAATATCCAGATGGCTTTGAGTTCATTGTCAACCCCCCATCGACCTTCGAAGGGCAACCAGCTTTAGTAATATCTCTAAGTGACAAGATTCCACATGATCGTGTAAAATCTATTGTCGGAGACAGCGCGTCAATATGGGAACTAACAGTTAACGACAAATTCATAGGCAACGATAATATTAGATCGAAGGCACAATTGTCGTTGATGCGCATGTGTATTAGGGATTTGATGATAAAAATCAAATCCAAGCATGGTGCTGATACTGCTTTGAATGTTTTTCCAGCTATGGCTGTATCAACATCGGTTGAGATGGGACGTGCAAGAATGCCGAAGGCAGACATGCCTTGGATTATCTACGATTATAATAGGAAACATGGGAAATTCATCAAAACAGTAACAATTGGAGGCGAATCATGATTGATTCCAAGTTACAAAACGTTATCCTGTCTGAGATGATTGATAAACTTGATCTACCTGACTACATTTACGAGAAAGCTGTTAATCGGTATAAAAGCCTTGGAGAGTGGTTTGATAGAGACGATTCGTCTGTTATCAATAACAAGCCGCACATTTTTGCTCAAGGATCATTCTCTTTGGGAACAGCAATAAGACCACTAAATGATACTGATGAGTATGACCTTGATCTAGCTTGTGTTCTAAGCAGTGGAATTACTTGCGATAAATACTCACAGCATCAACTACAAGTGATTGTCAAGAATGAACTTGAGCAATACATTAGAGCTCTCCAAATAGAAACTGATATCGAGATAAAACATCGCTGTTTAAGAATATCTTATCTGGATGATGTCAGGTTCCATATGGACATTGTTCCGAGCATTCCTGCAGACATTAATATACAACGTGTTATAATGGAGTCTATGATAAAATACGGAGCTAACGAGAGTTTTGCTCATGATGCGTCCGAATCGACAATTCTAATAACTGATGATAGACATCCTAAATTTATGTCGATATGCAATGATTGGAAAGTAAGCAACCCTGAAGGATATACAAATTGGTTCATAGATAGGATGGAATTAGGGTCAAAGCATGTATTGTTAGAGAAGGCAGCTCAAGTTGACGATGTTCCATTTTATAGGCGGAAAGCTCCCTTACAGCGTGTTATTCAGTTACTCAAGAGACATCGAGATGTTATGTTCCAAAATCAAACAGACTCAAAGCCGATCTCAATCATAATCACAACACTTGCTGCTAATGCATATAGTGGTGAGACCGACGATGCAACAGCTCTGATTAACATTCTAGAGGGAATGGAGAAATATATCCGAAATCAACATCCACGGGTTCCTAATCCAGTCGATCCTGGCGAAGATTTCGCAGATAGATGGCGTATGGCAGAATACAAACACTTAAAGTTAGAATCCTATTTCAGGCTATGGTTGACTCAAGCAAAACAGGATTTCAGATCCTTGTTTGCCAGGAACGACACTTCTTTCATCTCATCTCTTGCTGAGCAAAAGTTCTCTACTAAAGTTAACCGCGAGATTCTATATAAGCATGTTCAGTTAAGCCAAGTAATCGTTGATCGTTATAAGCCAAATGAGCACTTGATTTCGGATGCCCCAGCAAAACCCTGGAAAAAGATATAGTAGGACTGTGACTTACAAACAGATAGAGGAGTTCATACAAGAATATCCTTTTATGTCGATAAGACCATCCAAAGGTAGCTGCATTATCTTGGAGGGTAAGTTTTGGTTTCGAGTTACAACTCAAAAGCAAGAAACCGTAGAAGACGATTACCTACTTAGAATATCGATACCTCAGATATTTCCCAAAGACTTACCCTCTGTCTGTGAGTTGGAAAGTCGCATACCTAGGGATGGCAATCATCATATAAATCCTGACGGTACCCTTTGTTTAGGATCACCTTTAAGATTGTTGTCTATCATCCAAAATGATCCAACGGTAAAAGGATTTGCAATAAACTGCTTAGAACCATTTCTATTAGCAGTAACAATGAAGCTAAGGGGAAGAGAACAGTTTGAATATGGTGAATTAGCGCATGGTAGTGATGGGATTATTTCGGATTATGCTTGTCTCCTCAAGTTAAACCATCCATCTCAAGTTATTGCTGCAATTCGCCTCCTTTGCTTAAAAAAGAGGATTGCAAACAAAAAACAATGCCCCTGTGGGTGCAAGAGAAGACTTGGTGCATGCTACTTCCATAAGAGGTTAAACCAATTTCGTACTATGGCTTCACCATCTTGGTTCAAGAAGTATAGTATCCCATGCTAAATGCTGTGAGAAACGAAAGAGACATGATAAACATCCACTGCCCAATAAGTCTCACATTTTTTATAATCTCATGATCTGAGAGGATTGCCTATTGACACAAATCCCACTCCCAATATAGTCGGTTTTGTTCGATTTTGTCCTATTTTATCATAATGTCGAAAGTGGGATAAATCAATGTATAACATAACTATAGTGCAAGGAGTTGGAGATTGGAAGACAGGCTGCTATCTGTTGAAGACTTGAGACTCTATCTGGGAGTGAACAGAGATACTGTGTACAAGTGGGTGAACGAAAAAGGCTTGCCCGCATTGAAGGTTGGTCGGTTGTGGAAGTTTCGGAAAGCCGATGTGGACGAGTGGGTAAAACAATTTACGCACAAGAAACCTGTCGCAGCTAAGAAGAAGTAGCATCGGGCAGCTTAGTAACTGATCAATCCTCAAACTTGGAAAACTAATAAATGCCAAAGGCACGTAAATAAAGGAACTTGATGAAGAATAGAAAACCGAAATTCTCCGGGCACCAGACTTTTGTGACACGCTACGGATGGATCGAGAAGGGATATAGATTTGTAAGGGACGGCAGAAGCTTTCGCAGCCAGGACGCCATTGTGGACCTGGGTGTTGGCAAGAACATGGTGGAGAGCATTCGCTATTGGGTTGAGTTAACCGGAGTCACTAAGTCTGGAGCTACAAGCGATTTTGGGACTAAACTGCTGGACGAAAATAACGGCTGGGACCCATATTTGGAGGATAACAACTCCTACTGGCTTCTGCACTGGAAGTTAAACACTCATCCAGACTACATACACTCGGGAATGATCTTGTATTCGCATTTGCGGAAACCTGAGTTCAATAAAAGAGACGTTATAGATGCCGCCATCAGGCTACTATATGCACATGGCAAAAAAAGCCCCGCAGACAGCATACTGGCCAAAGATATTGATTGCTATCTGAGATTGTACGCCGGAACCAGAAGGTTAATCAATAAGCAAAAGGATGAGAAGATTGGCAGCCCCTTTCAGGAGTTGAACCTGATCCAGTCAGTCAATGACAGCGATCTGTACAGCTTCAATATCGGCAGCAGAAGTAACCTTGCTCCTGAGATCATTGGTTACGCTCTCTGGGACTACATGAGTAGGCAGAAAAAGATCGCTATCACCATTAACGAAGCCATGTACCGTGAGTACAGTCCGGGGCAGATATTCATGCTGGATGAGAATTCGATCGTGGAAGCCGTGGAACAGCTAAGTAACGAACCCAAATGGTCAGAGGCCTTTGGTTTCAGCGAGGCGGCCGGAGTTGCCCTGATCCACTGCAATCTTGTGGAAGGAAATGATATCCTGGATCATTATTACAAAAAGGCTGTGGAAATATGAAGACGCTGGTCAATGAATATGTTGGCGTAGCTTCACGCTTTACCCGGTCTGTTAACCTTAATGCCGACTACAGCAGGGAAACCCAGGACTACGGATACATCGTCACCGGCAATGTGCTCTCTTCTTTAAACCAAATACTCACCGGACTGATCAAGAAGGGTGGACAGAAGTCGTATTGCCTGTTTGGCTTATACGGATCGGGTAAATCGGCTTTTGCGGTATACTTAGCTCAGCTTCTCTCGATGGATAACGGGCAGGGGCAGAAAGCACTGGAACTGCTTAGAGGCAAAGCCATCGATCCCAAGATTGAGAACTTCCTGACTGATAGAAACAAGTCATCTTATCTTCCGGTCTTGGTAACCGGCAGACGCAGACCAATAAACCAACTGGTCATGGAGAGCGTAATCGAGGCTCTGCGTCAACTCCCAGGCAGTAAAAACAACCTGGAACTGCTCAACGATCTTGAAGAACAGTTGAAAGCTGAATTATGGCATGATTCCCAGATTGTGCTGCAAGCCATGGATAAACTGGGTATTGCGTCAAAAAAGGCGGGTTTTGCGGGTGTCCTGCTGATAGTTGATGAAGCCGGCAAATCTTTCGAGTATGCACTCAGCGACCGGGAAGGCGGAGACGTGTTCATCCTGCAGGAACTGGCTGAACATGCGGAAAGGTTGAGCAAGTATTCCATGCTGTTCGTTATTACTTTGCACCAACAAATGGATAGCTACAGCGAGTTGCTTTCACGGACCAATAGGGCTGAGTGGGCAAAAATCCAGGAACGCTTCGTAAACATCCGTTTCGCAGAACCTGCAAGCAGCACGATACAGATGCTGGCCGAGGCGATAAAACCTCTAAAAAGTGCCCCAAAGGACGTTAAACAGGCTCTTGAGCGGGTGATCAAGAACCTGCTGAAAATGGAAAGCATAATCCCACCTGGTCTCACTCACGAATCATTTGCAAAATCCGTTCATAAAGCCTGGCCGATACACCCCACGCTGCTGCTTGCCCTGCCATACATATTCAAACGATTCGCACAAAATGAGCGTTCGATTTTCTCATACTTAGCCAGCGAAGAGTATGCCGGATTTCAGAACTCGATCCGGGAAAACGTGGTTGAAGAAGATCATGGTTTCATCCGGATTAATGACATTTACGATTACCTGCTCTCAAACTACGAGATTGGGCTATCCCGAAACCCGCATTCAAAGAAGATGCTGGAAGCCAATGACGTGATCAACAGCAGGTCCCGGTTAACGGAGACCCAAACCTGTGCCTTGAAAACCATCGCGGTATTAAACTCACTGTCAGAAATCAGCCCACTCAGAGCTACTAGGGATATGCTGGAACTCTGCCTACCGCAGAGTGCTGAGATCGAAAGCCTACTTCAGAGCCTGGTTGAGCAATCATTGATCACTTTCCGCAAGCTTGACAGCAGCTACCGCATCTGGGAAGGCAGCGATGTAGACTTGGAGGAACGCCTTAATGAAGCCAGGAGGCACTTGCACTTTGATACGCAGTTGTTCCTGGATACTATAGGCAAACACCTTAAGCAAAAACGCATGGTAGCCCGCCGGCACAGCCTTGTAGCCGGAATGATACGCCACTTTTCGATTGAATACTCGGACAGTTTAACTGATGCCAGCAGCATGCTGGAGCGGGAACTAGCGGAGGGAGCCTCAGGTCTGGTTATGGTTCTGATACCTAACGAGCATTTCTCAAATCTGGTTGAGGAAGTTCAAGCAGTCACCAAGAAAAACCCCCAATTATTGATTGCGATTCCCAGGCAGATGGACAGCTTGAGCGGGGTTGTGAATGAATTGGCTTGTCTGAAGTGGGTAGAAGAGCACACAGACGAATTGAGGGATGACCGCATTGCCCGGCGCGAACTGAACCTGAGGATATCAGCCTATGAACAGGAACTCAGTAAAAGGGCGTATACAATCATTGATCCCAGACCAAATCCCCTGGGAAATGAGTGCCTGTGGTTCTGGCTGGGCGATCAGCAAGAAACGCGCAATCCTGTGGATGTCAGCAAATTGCTTTCCAAGGCTTGCGACGTCCTCTTCCATAAAAGCCCGGTTCTGCGCAACGAACTCATCTCCCGGGATGATATCTCAAGCGCAGCATCAGCAGCTCGCAGAACTCTGATGGAACTGATCCTGACGAATCCCGTTCTGGAAACCCTGGGTATGACAGGGTACCCACCAGAAAGAAGTATCTACGAATCCATCCTCAAAGCCTCCAGCATGCATGTGTATGATGAGAAGCTCGCATGCTGGAAGTTTCAAGCACCTCCGAATGGCAACTTCGTAAACCTGCGCCCTGCTTGGCAGCTGATTGAGAAGAGCGTTTTCAATGAAAAGCTGGAAGAGGTGGAGCTCACAGATATATACGCAAAACTGAGGAAAGCTCCCTTTGGCCTGCCGGAGGGGATATTCCCAATCTTGATAACAGTCTTTTTCGTAGTGAACCAGGGAGAAGTGTTTTTGTACCGGGAGGGAACCTTTTTACCAGAACCTCAACCTGGCCATTTCGACCTTCTGCAGAGGCGCCTGGATCTGTTTTCGATAAAGGGGGTGAGACTTGAAGGCATCACCCGCAGTATAGTGGAAAGACTGGCTGGCAGCCTTAATACAGCTCCCAAGATCGCTTCAGTGGTCAGGGCTTTGTACAGAAGCTTATCTTCATTACCCAATCTTACTTTGAAATCAGGAAGAATTGCCGATCCACAAGCCCTGCAGGTTAGAGAAGCTTTCTTGAATGCCGGTTCTCCCGAGAGCTTGCTGTTCAAAGAGCTACCCCGGTGCTTTGGGATGGAGATTGTAGGCTCCAAACATGCTTCAGCCGATGATTTTGACGCCTATTTCAATGGTTTGAATGGAGCCTTGCAGCATTTGGCAAGACACGCGCAGGAAGTCCTCTCTGTAGCCAGAGACAAACTTCTCAAAAGCTGCGAATTGGATATTGGAGAGGCCGGTTGGCTCGAGTTGGAGGATCGCTGCAGAGTGCTGGCGGACAGGATTAACCACAGTGAACTGACACCCTTTATCAATAGCGTCTTAAATGGCGCTAAAGAAGATCACGATCCCACTCCAGCTCTATCCAACGTGAGTAAGAGGTCATTTGAACAATGGCTGGATTCGGATATCGACAGGTTTGAAGGATTGGCCAGGGGGATGGGAGACCTGTTCCTCCATTACTGGAACAGCTTTGGATCGCTTAAGCCGGAAAACCACAATGGAAAAACCGAGCAAGCATCCATGTTTCGACAGGAGATTCGGAACCAGATCTCCAATATGAAAAGCAATCTACCCATAAATGAGATCCGCAGAATAATCCAGGAACTGCTGACGGAACTGCAAGAGGATGAGGACACTAATGGCAATGACTAATAAACAACCGTGGGGGTCATAGATGGAAAACAAGGTTAGACACATACTGGCACTATCCGGAGGCAAAGACAGTTCCGCACTTGCCATATATATGCGCAGCAAGGGAATAGATATGGATTATGTGTTTTGCGATACTGAGAAAGAACTTGATGAGACATATGGATACATGAACAAGCTTGAGGCGTATCTTGGGAAGAAAATCCACTATTTAAAGTATGCAGATGGTTATGGTTTTGACGATATTCTAGAGATCAAGAATGGCTTTTTACCTTCACCTGAGTCAAGATGGTGTACTGATTACTTAAAACTGAAACCTTATGAGAGGTTCATAGGTAATGATGAGGTCATCAGTTATGTAGGCATACGGGCTGATGAGGCCCAGAGGAAAGGATATATATCGACCAAACCAAATATCAGAACGGTGTTTCCCTTTATCGAGGATAACATCGGTAAAGAAGAGGTGTATCGCATCCTTAAAGAATCCGGCCTCGGAGTTCCTAGCTATTACAACTGGAGATCACGCTCCGGCTGCTATTTTTGCTTTTTCCAGCAGAAAAGGGAGTGGATAGGTCTCTACGAAAACCACCCCGATCTATTCAAGAAGGCGGCAGCCTATGAAAAGATAGGCGATAGCCCCCGTGACACCTATACCTGGAATCAGGGTGAAAGCCTATACGACCTGATCAAACCTGAGCGGATCGCACAGATAAAGTCAGATTATATCAAGCGCCAGGAAAGGGAAAAGAGCAGGTTTTCTGCCAAGCAAAGGTTGGTGGATGTCTTTGACGATACTGAGGATGAGAGCCCCGATAAGGCATGCCTGATCTGCCATCTTTAGATTATGATTTACTTAGATTATAGCGCCACTACGCCATGCGCCCCACAAGTCCTGGCTGCCATGGCACCCTACTTTCGTGACCGTTTCGGAAACCCCAGCAGCTCTCACGCATTCGGCAGGGAGGCAAAGGCTGCGGTGGAAAAAGCGAGATTGCAGCTTGCCGAGTTTGTCGGTTGCGGTCCCGGTGAAATAGTTTTCACCTCAGGAGCTACAGAAAGCAATAACCTGATCTTCTTATCCCTATTGCTGGACGCAAAAGAGAAAAGACGAAAGATCGCAGTGTCCGCAATTGAACACAAATCGGTGCTGCTTCCAGCCAAAAACCTCGGCACACGAGGTTTTGATCTAACCTTGCTGCCTGTTACCAGTAATGGAATTGTGGATATCAACGTCGCCCGAAAATTGATCACGGAAGATACAGCCTTGGTCTCCGTGCATACTGCCAACAATGAGATAGGCACCATACAACCTGTGAAGGAACTGGCAGAAATCGCCCATCGGGTTGGAGCGAAGTTTCATACCGATGCCGCCCAAGCACTTGGGAAAATGCCTTTCGATGCTCAGCGATTAGATTGTGACTTGGCATCTTTTAGTTCCCACAAAATTTACGGCCCCAAGGGCATTGGCGCTCTCTATATCAGAGGTGGAAGCCGTAAATGGCCTTGGGATTATCCTCTCTACGGTGGGGGACAGGAATCTGGTATTAGACCAGGAACTCACAATGTCCCAGCTATTGTTGGTTTTGGGGAAGCTTGCGATATAATGAGTCTTAATTGTAGTCATTTCCTTAGAAAGCTATCCAGTTTGACACAAGCATTCGAGAAACTGCTTTCTTCCCAACATAGTCCTTTTCTGATTCACTGCCAAGAATCACCCAGAATCGGTGGTTTATCTAGTATTTATTTGAATTCGCCAAAGGCAGAACTGATTTTAGAGCATCTTTCTGGAGTAGCCATAAGTAAAGCTTCGGCATGCAACTCAAGATCATTGGAGAAATCCCATGTTATTCAAGCTATCAATTCAGACTATTCATTGTCAGATAAAACAATAAGAGTTTCATTTGGTTTGGAAACCGATGATTCTAATGTCGCAGATCTTTTTAATGATCTGATGAATTCAGTCCAGGTGATTCACAAGTGAGATACAATGGAGGAATGGTGATAGAAGAATTCTCAAAGTTAATTCATGGTCTTAGAAAAGACCAGCATTACAAGCCGCACAAACATATTTGTATGCTTGCAGCCATTATATACCTTGAAGAAAGAGAATTTTCCGAGAATAGGATACATTATAACGATGCCTTTAAGAGAATCTTTAGCTCACTATTTCTGAGGTACTCAAAAGATGATGATAGGGATAGGTCTTATAACCCCTTTTTCCATTTACGATCATTACCCATATGGATTCTAGTCCCAAATCTTGGAAGAGAAAAGGAACTTGCTGAATCGACATCGATAAGCGGGCCATCTCATTTGATTACACTCGTCTCGTACGCTCATTTAAGAGATGAAGAATTCAACTTCTTAAAGATGGCAGAGCAAAGAAAAATCGTTAAACAGATTATTATCGACATATTGAGAGATTATGCCAATAATGATATCGATCAAGAACAACCTCAGAATAGTGAGGGGGATAACGCACGAGGTGATTCAGTCTTGTTCTGTGATTATTTAAGTTCTCTGATTAGTACAAACATCTTCAATGAAAACGCCATAGCGGAAGCACAAGCTGTAAATCCACTCTTTGGAACCATTCACACGACGCACCCGCTAGTGCATATATTGGACAAGGAATTAAGACAGAAAACAGGCAAGCATGTCATTCTAACAGGACATGCCGGCGATGGCAAAACAACTATTGCAGTAGATATCATCAAACAATTGCGAGGCTTGCCGCTCTCTGCCATGCTAGAAAAGCCGCTTGAAAGGCGGGAGGAAATTGAAGAGCACCGACTAAGCATCATCAAAGATTTCAGCGAGCGAGAAGGAAAGGCGGACCAAACCTTGATCGGAGAATTGAAAGCCGGACAACGCAGATTCATGATCATTTCTAACACAGGAACGCTGTTGGATTTCTTCAAGGGGAACGCACAGGCCTGGCAAATCAATTCTGTTGAGGCTGAGAGCAGGATATTGACAGCGATTAGCCAGAAGAAAGGTGCCTCTGAAGTGGAATTTGCTGGAGTGGAGTTCATCGTTTACAATCTGGCCTATATAGACAATCTAAAGCTGGCAGAGAAGATCTTTACCAGGATGCTGGAGCCCGATAATTGGATAGGATGCGGTTCCTGCTCACGAGAGAGTTTCTGCCCCATGAAGCATAATGTGGAACTAATCCGTTCTGCCCAGGAGCAGGTGACAAATAGGCTGTTCTTACTTTACAGGCGCTTGTATGAGTATGGCACCAGGCTAACCATCAGGCAGCTTACATCTCACTTGGCCTACATCATCAGCAGCGGGATCAATGCCGCAAATGTACACAAGAAGATGTCGCAGATGAAATCCGAATACCTTTTCTTTAACAGGTTGTTCGGTGATGACGGTAAGAGCCCAGATGCCGCCGCAAGCGAGATGAAAGCGATTGTGGAGCTGAAACGGCAAAGCCTGGGCACCATATTCAATTCCGGCATAGAGATGAATCTCTGGCTTAAGCCATCTGTTCATGGCACAATCAGGGTGCTACCTGAGGTTAAAGAGCTGTTTTCCGATATGCGCAAGAAAGGGATGGCATCCCTTACTGTAAGCGGAGCCGGATCTACGCCTGAGCAAGCCCGCAGACAATTGCGCAGGCTGCTTTATTTCTTTGTGAACGATGAAGTTGCTGACTCCCAAGTAATGATCGATTTTTTAAACTCACCCAATATCTTGTATTGGCAGGAATGGCAACAGAAAGGGTCAGTATTGGAAAAAGCATACCGTGCCAAATACACGAACATGGTCTTTCACGTTATACAAGAGCATTTTACCGGTGTGAGGATGCCGGAAGGCATGGGCACCCAAGACAGTAGATTGTACATCACATTGTCCCGCAAGCAAAGCGAAGTGCGGCAAAGCGCCCAGATCGTGATAGCCGAATTGGACTGGTCTCAGAGCGTGGTTCTGGAACTTGATAGATCAAGCAACGCGGCCGGAGCGGAATACGCTGAACTTGCCTTAAAAGGTCAGGGAGTGCTTAAGGGAGTAACTCTGAGGCTGGGCTTACCGTTTTTGGATTATGTAACCCAAAGGCATTACGGTGAGATTGGAAACCTCTTGAATGCCGCATACAAAGAGCGGTTGGAGCATTTTAAGCTACAGGTGCTAAAGAAAACCGCCTCCCTAAACGACGATATGATGCTGGTCAGACTACGCAATGACAACAGATTCAAGAGACAGAAATTCAGTTTAAGCGACCAAGCAGTGGAGGTGTTTGATGTCTAACTCAACCTTTCCTTACGATGCCAAATCGGAACAAGCATACAAGAGCAATCCTGCCATAAGGCTTTTTGGAAACAGATTTAGTACTGACCAGACAAGTTTAGAATTGTTGGGCGAATTCTTACTGATAACTACTTCTGTAAAGGAGATCGAGGGCAAAGAACTGAGATCAGCTCTTCCCCTTTTGGATGACATCCATTCTTGGAGCAATTCCAAGTTAAAATACTCCCCAAAAATCAAATTGAATCTTAAGCTGTTTGCTTTCTTAAGTTCATCCAGACTGGATTCAAGACACCTTACCCACAGAGAGCATTACACCCAGCTAATACAGGAACTCAAAAAAAGAATCAAAGTAGATAGCAATGATAAGACTCAGGTAGTAAAGACACTTGAGAATTTACTACTTGGCTTTCAGGGTGCAGGAACAAGTCGAACATGGTGTGCACAGTCATTTATTCCCATTAGTCGTGGCCTAGTTGCTGGTGAAGCTATCTGGAATGAAACAAAGGCTAAAAGTCATTATGCAGAATCTTGGAGCTATGTTCTCGATAATGCCAAACTTTACTTTTCATTGAATAAACATAGATTCTTAGCAAGAGGAGGAGAACTCCTGTATCTACAGATATGCAATGCAATGAAGCAAAGCCCGGATGCAATACAATCCTGGAACCAGGAAGCAAAACTTGAATTCAGCACAGAAGAGCTAGAGCCGGGAAAGTTGCTTAACAGTTTGGAGAGGGGCATGGCAAAGTTTTTTAGCGCTTGTCCTAAGTTTATCGATGACCTGGCTGAGTTCATCAATGACAAGCTAGATCCTGAAACAGCCGCAAAGACAGACATGCACGAACAGCAACCGAGGTTTGTAGAAGCCGGTTGGTGCAATAGCGCAACCTGGCAGGAAGGCTACCTGTTGGCAGTGGAAATGAACAGAATATTGTCATCCGGCCTGGATGTGATGGACAGCGTTTACTACCTAGAGACCTTATTCATGCTGCATACCCTGAGGAATCTAATCATGCAGAGCTCCAGGTGTTTAAGCAATGGAGAAGCAAAATGGCCTGGCTACTATATGGCTATAAACAGGTCTGACGAGGAGAATGGGACGCTCAAGCGGATATCGCATCAGAGCCTCAAAAACATCGAAAAAACCATCTATATGGCTATCCGCTCGCATATGCAGGATACGGATATAGTTCAGGATGAGAAGATCCTCAAAGAAGCCGATACACGTTCCGGGCACAAGTTCTTCTTAAAGATGGCAAAGCAAGCCGGTTTGGTGATTCCCAAGCGGGGCGCTTGGGCTCGATTTGTTTTAACTCCCCAGATACTCAGGGTGCTGGTAACTACCATTGTACCGCAGCAGGGGAGGATAACATATGAAACATTTAAACAATTGATAAGAGCGAGGTGGGGCATGGTGTTTGACGAGGCTGGATTTGGCGAGTGCTGCCAATGGCTGGGGGTGGAAAAGGTATATCTTTCCAGTGATACAGATGCCTGGCTACTTGAAATGCTGGCAGAAAGCGGCCTCTTGATGCATTTGTCGGATTCCTGCGCCTTGGTGTTGCACTCCAACCAAGGGAATGATGGAGCTGGATCATGAAATACATTGCGCGTTCGTTCAAAGATTATATCACAGGTAGGATAGAATCCCAGCTTCCTTCCATGGAATTGGGCGGGAAAATGATCTTCATGGTGGAAAGCATCCCGGAAGATCTGACGATAGCTACTGCAGACCTTATCAGCAGTTTCTTACATAATATTGCTGATACCAATGTACTGATCAAAGTCGCCAGAACACTAACCGATGAATGGACTGACGAGGGCAGGGACAAGGCTGATAAGGCCGGGTGGATAACCTTACTGGACAATCTAGCTTATTACCGCAATAAGCCTATGCCCCCTGATAAATATAACGTGATAGTCCTCTATGGGTCTGATGTTGTCACTGATTCCGCCAGTCTAGCTGATTTCAACCTTTGTAGTTTGAAGTTTGTTTGGGAAACGGGAATGTCTCGTAGTTTCAGTCATTGGGTTGTCGATAAACTTAGTTCCAACGGCATAGATTTTTACAACAAAGCAGACATGCTGGTATTTGATAACATCCTCTACCCTATCATCGAGCAGGGTAGGGCGGACCTGATATCCCTTAGCAAGTGGCTGGAGCGCTTGGACCTATCATACTGTGACAGCGTTCCAACAGTGTTAGAAGTGGTTTTGACGAAGCTACGGGATTTCCAACTACCCAATTTCACCAGCTTTCCCTATACTAGAAAAAACAAGAAATTCAATCCGTACGTCTATAAGGCTATTGAGTTCTTTAACTACACCATGTTCATTGAGGAAAACCAGAAAAGGAAGGCTTTTAAGGCCATTGATGGGATACTCGAAGCCATCGAAACCGGAGAAGAGGGATGGGAAGACCTGGAAAATGAGCAGATTCGAGGTGCGTACAGTAGCGGAACGGAATTCTTGGGCGGGATGAAGAACTACGTCCTGACTGCTGACCAAGAGGAGAAAGAAAAGCTCTTGGAAAGCGATTTCGTCTTCATCTTGGACAAGATACTGAAATTCAAGAAAAAGCAGGAAAAGAAGAAAACTAGCGTGAAGAGCCTGGAAGGAAGCCCGGTAGAAATTGTACTGACAGCCATGTGGGACAGTCTCTCAGAGTTTTCAAAGTCAAAAGATTATGGTAGCGTGGAAGATCTAAGCAGGATAGAGATAACTGCTGACCTGTTCAAGCACGACATGGAGTGGGATGACAGCGAGGGAGACTATTCCACCCAGGATGTCTCAGAACTGGCAAGAGAGTTCTTGCACAGGCTCATTGGCGGATTGGACAGCTTTATCATACAGCATACCTGCCTTAAGAACAAAGATGGCCTAGAGATTGAGATTCAGTGCAACCTGGACAGCGATGAGATTAAATTCCGCTATAGCAGGACAGCGATCTCCGAACTGGTTTTCAGCGTGAACCTCTATGCACAGGAAGACGAAAAGCCGCAGGAAAGAAGATACGCCTGGAAACTGCCCTCCAACCATAGCTATCGCCTGGCAACAGAATTGATCAACATGGCAGCCGATGAATTGGATAGGCCAAACCATGCGCTGGTATTACCCTTCTTCCACCTTCCCTATTATGACGAGATTCTTAAGACTTCATCCAATGATGAGCTGCGGAGAGTCTTCCTGCACAGCTTGAGAGACTCTGCTTCAGAAGGGTCTTTCCTGAGAAATCTGTTGTCTGGGACTTGGCTGAAACATGACGATAGACTGCTACCCCATTATAGGAATCTTGCCGAGAAGTACCACCTGTTTATCAAAGCTGCCAAGAAAAGCGGATTGATCGCTGCTTTGACAGACACCTCGGTTTGGGACGTTCTGAGACAGCATTACGAAGAGGTGCTAGACCTGATAAGCACTCAGGAAGAGATGCTGAAATCTCCGATGGCTGGAATGATGCTAAGAGCATTTATGGTGATAAGAGAAAGAGAGAAAGATGGAAATGAAGCATGGTATAGTGAGGCTTACGAGAAATCAGGGATCATCACGGTGCTTCACCCGTCTCTGCTGGAAATGCTGCAATCCCAAGTAGTTTACCAAAACTCCTGTTTCAATTATGCCGTGAAAGCTGAAACCGAAAAAGACAAGAGGCGGGATGCCTTCAAAAAACACATTTGGCAATCCTATCTTGACCTTTCTCATATCAGAACACCCATAAACTGCATTCTGATCGATGATGGGCTCAATCTGAACACCAACGTTGTGGGGCATGAACTGATCCACAAAGTAGGTGATCCAATTGATGGAGATGACCTAAAATCGACCAGGCTGATGCTGGGGATGTCTGATGAAAGCGATGATGAAATAGGCGATGTGAGCGATGCGGACATGTTCTTGGAAACCCGGGAATCCAAACTGCTCAACAACCTCCTGTTAGAATATTTCAGGCTGCATCCCCACGCCAGGGATGGACTGAACCTGGCCGTTTATAGAAACCAGGATATTCAACCGATTATCGCAGCCATACATGCTTATCTAATGAAGCTTTCAAACATAAAAGATCCAAATTACTACGTTATTAGAAATGAGCGCAATAAGCCCTACAATATCAGCGTGAGCATTTTTACTGATTCTGCTGATGATAGCGGCATAGCCCGTTGGATAGAGCTTTGGAGAGAAAGATGGGAAGCGGCTGAGACTGAAAGCAAATTCCAGGTATACCGCAACTGCAGGTTTTCCATCTCGCACCGATTGATCAATGCCGCCGACCATAACTCATTCTTGAGGATGATCAACGATAATTTCAGCACCGATGTGACCATCCTGTATGACATAATCGGGACAGGAAACATCGCCGATAAGTTTGAATCCGTCGATCCCATGGACATCCGAACTCACTCTCTCAAATACCCCATCCTGGAGAAAGCCGTAGCTACGATAGACAATCCCTCTGATGAGTTTAAACGCTTCAGGATTATCAGCAATAGGCAATTCAGCATTAGCTCCCGGTTAGCGGGCTGCATGCATGCCCTAAAAAGTGGCAATGCCCAAAAAGGCACGGTAGTAATGGGTACTGGAGATCTCAAGCCCTGGATGGACGTGATCGGAGCGGTCCACAGCAAATCTGAGTGGGTAATCTGCATCGATCCTAGTGTGGATGACCGCCTGATACGAGATTCAGGCAAGAAAAGCGAGCTGCAGAGGGAGATTATTGGTTTCGGCTCTGGAGTGGGCATATCAGGTGAAGAAAACTACACCATATCGACCGAGCACTTTTCGCTAAACGACATTGAAATCAGGCTGAGAGCTTCCATCAAGCAACTGCTAGCAGACACTAAATGGACTGAGGAGGACTATCAGGCTGTAGCCAAAGGAACCATGAAAGTAGCCCAGGAATTGTCCGGATTGTCGTTGGTAAGGGCTACAGGGGCGGCAGACCAGTATATCAGAGATTTCATGGCATATGCCCTCACCCGTAAGATTGTGGGTAAAGATGAAGCTTTGTTGTGTGATAATCTGGTGACTCTCGATGCATACAGGCATTGGTTCGACTTTGCGGAAAGCGGAGTAAGGCCTGATCTGCTATGGTTAAAGGCGAACATAGGCCAGGATAACCGCGTGCACCTGAACTTGCACCTGATTGAGTGTAAAATGGGTAATAAATCTGAAGAACTGCTGATTAAGGCCAAACACCAGATCAATAACGGGTTGAGTGTATTGGTAAAGGCATTCAAGCCGAATTTCCAGGAGCAGCAAAATCTTGATGACGATAAGCCCGATCGCCGCTATTGGTGGATGCAATTACATCGCCTGATAGCTGCTAAGGCCAGGATAGACAAATATCACGAACAGCAGGTCATATCAGCGTTGGAGAAACTAGCCGAAGGAGATTACGGAATATCATGGAGCGCTTCCGTGATGGCTTTCTGGATTGATGATGAGCATGGCACAATCAAGAAATCAGGTTCCTGGAACAACAATGAGACCTCCACAGGCAAAGCTAATGTGTTTTCAATAGGCAGGAATTACATCAAAGTACTTGCTCAATCAACAGATGAAACCACAGGAGTCATTGCTAAATTTCTGGACGAGCCTCTTTCAGAAGATGAGAATGTCATGCAACAAATTGAAGACATCGACCTACCCCCTAGTCCGGAAGATGAAGACTTCCAACCCGGTGAGACTTTGGCAGATTGGGACGATGACGAGTCTGAAGATGATGGAAGAGAAACTACGCCTAATTGGGATGACGAAACAAGCCCTAAGCCCCCTCAAGAGGAGTCAACGGAAGACCAGCCTGATATTGAGCAAGAGCCCGAAGATGAAGAAGGCCATCAAGAAGACGATGATATTGTGTTGCCCAAGATTCCTGAGAGGATCCTCTTGGGTAAAACCACAGGTGGCAAAGAAGTCTATTGGGAGTTTGGGCATGATAGCTTAGCAAACAGACATATGGTGATATTCGGCACATCCGGAATGGGTAAAACATACGCAATACAATGCCTTCTATGCGAAATGGCCAGGCAGAACCAGAACAGCCTAGTCATAGATTACACAGATGGCTTTGTCCCAAACAACATAGAGACTGCTGCAAAACCGATTATTACTAGTAATGGACAGACGTTCATATACAATGATCCACTTCCTATCAATCCTTTCAAAGCTCAAGTCAGCGTACAGGATGGCATGAAATTCAAGGATACTCCAATAACAATCTCAAAGCGAGTATCTTCGATTTTTAAGAATGTCTATGATCTGGGAACCCAGCAGCTTCCTTTCACTATTGAAGTCATTCAAACCGGTATTGAACGATATGGCGATGAATTCAATCTGGACAAGATGCTGGAGATGTTTTACGAATACCTCGATGATCCACTATACACAAAGAACACTGTACAGACTACTATCACCAAACTGAAACCGTTTATTACTAGCAAACCCTTTTTGGTCGACAGCAGGGAAATTGGATGGAATGAGCTGTTTGCTGATGAAAAGAATAGAAGCAGAGTCTTCCAATTCCATAAAGTTGACAAGCACTCATCAAGAGCAATCATAGAATTCGTTTTATGGGACCTTTACAACTACGTTAGTAGCTATGGTGGTAAGCATTTACCCAAGGCCATTGTACTAGACGAAGTTCAAAACCTAGATCTGGGACCAGACGCGCCAGTGGCAAAGTACCTTACAGAAGGAAGAAAACATGGCTTGGCCTTGATAACAGCAACTCAAACTGTTAAAGGAGTTGGCGGTGTCTCTGATGCAAAGGTCAGTAGGCTATTTCAAGCGGAAATGAAGCTATTCTTCAAGCCCACAGAGAATGAGATGAAGGAGCACGCTCAACTGCTTAACAATGCTATTAGCGATATTCCGGTGAAGGAATGGACAAATCGGTTGGCAAAACTCCAAAAGGGTGAGTGTTGGGTTTTAGGAAGGCACCTGGATGATCTATCTGGAGAACTGAGATTGAAAGCACAGAAAATTCGCATCACCTCCCTTGAAGAAAGAGGTTTCCATGGCTAAGAAAGAAGTCAATACACGCTTGCCCAGGAACTTCCACCGTACTTTCAAACCGGAGCGGCAATATATCAATGCAATTTTAAAGTTTGCAGCTGAAGGCCGATCTGGAGATGCTCAAGCAATTTCTGACAAGACAGGGATTCCCACTGGTGAGTCATCAGGGAAAGTGCTTCCAACGATAAATTATTGTCAGGGAATGGGCCTGATAACGATTAAAAGAAACAAAGATATGTTAATAAGTCCTGAGTTAACAGATCTTGGAAGAGTGATCCTGAAGGAAGACCCCTTTGTAAAAACTGATGTGAGCCAATGGTTATGTCATCTTAACCTGTGTAACAAGTCTACAGGAGCTGAGCTTTGGCACTTTGTGTTTTGGTCAGGCTACCACAGCCTGGGAGACAAATTTTCGAGAAACGACCTGGAAAACATGCTGGAATCTAAGTACGGTAGCAGTAATCGCAGTTTGATTGGGCCTCTTCTCAGTATGTACGAGGATGAAGCGTCTTTTAAGGTTTGTGGCGCTTTTCAAGATGATGGCAAGATGATCACTCGTAAAAAGGCACCAATCAAAGACGATCTGGCCAGGGGTTATGGAGCATGGATTATAAGTTCGATGGAGCTCTGGTTCCCAAAGCAGAATCAGGTCTCAACCGCTGAAATCGAACAGAAAACAGGATGGCTGACGGTTTGCAGGTGGCTGGGACAAGGAATGTCAGATATACTCGATATGGTCGAGAGAAAGGGAATTCTTAGGGTGGACAGACACATGAATCCTTGGATTCTGAGCCCTATGAAAACGGCTAGAGAAGCATACAATCAAATGTTCGATGATATGATCTAGGGACTGGAGGAAATAATGATCCTAAAGGACATCGTAAGGTTTAGGGGAGATAAGCTCTTCAATGGAGCTGTAAACATCGATTGGTACATAAGTGATCCTGACAAATCACGATTAGCGGCTGAAGCATTTGTTTTTCATGGACCTGCCTATCATGGTGTTTCTCAGGATGAAGTAGGATATACTCATGGTCACAAGCTAATTGATACAGCAAGCTTCACCAAGGCAATAGTGAAAAGATCATATGGCCATGAAGATGTCCCGTTTACATTGGCCATAGCAGGATATGGAACCGGAAAATCACACCTTGGTGTTACAATCGCGGAGTTACTGAGTGCTCCTGCAGACAACACCCCCGCTGACATCCTGGCTAATATTTCATCTGCAGATAAGCAGATAGGTGATGAAATTGGGCTTTTACTCGATGATGCTGATAAACCCTGTTTAGTCATTGCTCTTAATGGACTCACAAAATTCGACTTTATACATGGATTATCCAACCAGATCATACAAGTTCTTCGCAGGGATGGACATGACGTAAAACCGATCGAAGATCTAAGACCCAGATTCCAACAAGCAGTCAGGATGCTGAATTGGGTCACCAGCCCCCAGTTACAGGAGGAACTGTCCGTGATTTGTGGAGGTGCTCGCCCGGCGGATATCATAGCATTGCTGGAACAACAGGATGAGGCTACATACATCAATGTAAACAAGTTCTTAAGCAAACATGATATGCAGATTAGAAACCTACAGGGTGAATCAGTACAAGAGCTGATCGGCAGAACTGTAGAAATCTACTGTGGCGAAGGAAATCCATATCAGTCCCTTGTCATCCTGTTTGATGAGTTTGGAAAATATATGGAATTCGCCTCCACTCGAGGTCATTTAGCCGGAAGCGGGGTCCTTCAAGAGCTATTTGAAGCCATACAAGCCTACTCACCTAAGGTCTGTTTCGTGGGTTTTATCCAGTTTGAACTGAATGCATATCTTCAACGTATGGCTACTGAGCAAAAAAACGAGATGCAGAGATACATTACCAGGTATCAAACTGCTGATAAGCTTTATCTGTCTACCAATCTTGAAACGCTCATTGCCAATCTGATCGAAAAGAAGAATCCCCAGTATTTAGATCAAATTCTTGAGGGGAAATCAGCCTTCCAAACTTCAAATCTTGAACGAACGAAGATCAATGAGTGGTTTCCTAGCTCAAAACATATTCAGGTCTGGAATGATGCAGACCTATTTCATAAGATAGTTAGTAAAGGATCTTGGCCCTTATCAGCATATAGTGTATGGCTCCTGTACTACCTTTCTGCGGTTGGAAGCCATTTACAGGAAAGATCTGCCCTGGCTTTATTGATTGAAGCTTTTAACCAGTATGAATCGAGCCAAATATCAGAACACAAAGATTGGAGGATTGCCGCTGTAGACATGATGAGCAATTCTTTTATCCAAGAACTACTGAGTTCTGAAGAATCTGGAGCGCAAGGAACCATCATGCAAGCATACCAGACAGTCATGTCGAAGTATGCTACAAAGTATTCAATAAATCAGATAAGGATTCTAAAAGCAATCGTACTAAGTTCCAAACTAGGCTTGGTAGCAGCAAACCGGGCGGATGCTATCGAAGCTCTAGAAGCTTTGACCAATATGGACAAGGCTGTACTGGCTGGAGAATTACAAACTTTGCTTGATGAGTACAACGCCATAGAGTGGGATGAGGCATACAAAAGCTTTGATATTCTTAGTGACGCGCTTCCCAGAAGTCAGTTCATCAATCACATCCGGAGGCTTTCAGCCAGTTATGATGAAAACGCCCAGACCCAGTTATTCGTATCTTCCATCAAGGATTGTTGTGATCTGATCAAAGATATACAGAGTGATTTTGCTGAGGAGAACAAGATCAGCACCCCTGAGTGGGCATTTCAGGCAAAAGTGGCAAACTTGGACACATTGCCTCAGCAGATAATATTCGAGACTGACAGATGGTCAAAAGCAGAGAGTATTGATGATCCCAGGGGATCAGTTATCTATGTTTACCTAGGGGAAATTGATGATATAGACAGCGTTTCTCGAGAAGCTCATAAACTTCTCAAATCAGCCGCAGAGTCACTCAAGGTTAAAGCTGTTCCAATATTATTGGTGTTTCTGTATGATGTTGAAGCGAAATTGGGGCAAGGACTCATCGAGTTATCTATCCTGGATTCCCTCTCCAACGAAGAACTAGCAAAATTCGGCAATCTTGTTGAATCACATCGCGTGAAAATCGAACGTTCTATACAAGAAGCTGTAGAAGCCCTATTGAAAGAGAAGAGGTATATCTCGCTGGGCGGAAAGCAAATGGAAGGATTGAGACTGAGTAAGGCAGCAACAGAGCTGTTCAAACAAATCTACACTCATCCTATTCTGTTTCCTTTTGATGGCTTTGCCACCTCTAGAGGAAACGCTGCTGACACTTGTTCCATGCTGACCCGGGAATTGATGCACTCAACCCTGGATTATAGCACGGTAATGGCAAAACCGGTAAAAGACAAGAATAGGGCAAACAGCGTTCTCAAAGATGCTTGGGGTATATTCTCCGCAAATGGGAAAATCAACAGACGGCCTACCAATAACATTCTTAAGAAACTTTCGATCGAATGGGATGAGATACTACAAGAACGGATGCTGTCCTTGCGCGAAATGTATGACACCATGATCAAGCCGCCCTTTGGAGCTAATCTAGACTCAGCCGGATTATTCTTGAGCGTTTATATCTCCCCACGCAGCAACACCTTGAACGTATTCAAAAATCAACAGTATACAACTGTCAATGGGTGGGCAGGCGACAATCTTATCAGATCAAGACACTTCAATCCGTCTGTCTTGGACGATGCTTATCTACTCCTCAGATCTGATGACACTTCTGAGTGGGAAAACCTCCTAGACGAGTGGGAGCAAGCAGAAAGCCACATAGCCCGTGTAGATTGCATGGAGCGATCTGAAGTACTGAAAGAAAAAATACCCGTGCCGCCTGAGCTTTATCATCGAGAGCAAAGACTGACTGAGCAAGCAAATGAATCAGCAAAGAAAATTGATGAAATGGAAGAAGCAAAAGACGATGCGATAATGAGGATTAAGAATAATACCGAGAATGGAAATGTTATCCCATTATCTTGGGGCTGCTCTTCTCTAAAGCGCTTAATAGCTAAGCTAGAATCTGAAAAACCTCTGTGGATAGATGAGCAGATCGATGATATGCGACCGGTTCTGGTTGAAGGCAGACAAACTATTATCCAAGTGTTTCCGGATTGGCTTGCTCATATTAGCCCCAAATCCGAATCTCCTGATCATGTGGGAGAGTTCAAACATCTGATGCTGAATAGAGTCAAACCTAATCTGGAGGATCTTGGACTTGAGAATGAAGCCAGTAATCTGGATGCTCGAGTTAGATCATTGATTCGTAGGGTAGAAGATGTTGCCGAGGCTCGTAGATTGATTAGTGAGGTTGATAATTGGATACGAATCAGCCATGGTGTCCTTGGCACCAATAGACTCAAAGATATCAGGACAGCCAAAGATGTAGCCAAAAGCTATGCCAGTAAGCTCAAGGGTATGTTTCAGAGAATCAACCTTAATGAACTGCAGGTTGTAAGAAAAGGCCTCAAAGACTTCTATGATTCTCTAACCACAGCCGAAAATGAAATCACGAAAAGAGCAGATAAAGTCTGGACGTCTAAGATAACAACTGAGGATTCAATAGATGAGTTGTTGGAGAAACTTGATTCTCTCATCAGAGCCTACGATGGACTGGAATCTGACCTGGAAGACTTTCATATATTAAAAAAGGCGCTACATCAGTTTAAACGATCATACGGTCGCTTAAGCGACATCAACCTAACCTGGAGTTCTTTTGATACACTCTCTACAGAAGTTGAACAAGAGACAGTCTCCAAGCTTGCTGAGGATGAACTTCCATGGCCACCCGAAGATGTGATCAAGAACGTTGTCAAAACCATATCTGATTCTCGTAAGCAGCTTAGTAAGGAATGGGCAGATAGTATCCTAGCAATTGAACCGGATATTCCAGACATGAATGTTGCATCTGCCAACCAGCTCCAGAATAAGCTATCGAGCCCGCCAGCTTATGTAACTGATGCCCATTTGAAGAAGCTTGAGAAGGTAAGAACCGCTCTTGATAAAAGGTTGAGTGAGATCAAGATCGAGTGGTTGGTGGAGAGGTTTAAAGAATTGTCTGAGAGTGACAGAAAGATGTTTATTAAACTAGTCAGTGGATAACATAAACAGAGTAAATTGTGCGTGAGGTGATTGTGATAATACTGGAGATTAATCAATGAGTGACAGAAACAAGATATATGCAGTAAAACGCTTGATAGCAAGTTTGTCCGTAGTATCGTCGACTGATTTGGAGCATATTGCGGTGATCGTCGTTTCCTTGAAAACTGGTAGAGATATCAATCACAGAGGAGTTAATGAAGATGATAAACCGATGGGCTATACGGTCGACGGCTTTGACTCAGAAAATGTGATTATTGTTGAGTGCAGTACCGATAAAGACTACTTCAATGGCAGCAATAAGATCAAGTCTGACATTGAACATGCTAAGTCTAAAGCACCTAAGTTCGAAAAACTCTATCTAATCTCAAATCATCGTTGTCCTGAAGGTAAATGGTCGATTATTCTTAATGAAATTGACGGAGGAAAATGTGAGGTTTTCGACAATAGAAAGCTATCAGTAGCAATATTTGAACTATTGAGTTTGAAGGATTCGAGGATAGATGAACTCGCAGTATATCTCCCAGAACTTTCAATTCTTAAGAATGAATCCATCCTTGACTACGCTGTTCCATTAAGGGTAATTCCATATTTTGACGATTTTCAAGTGCATACGGTCATAGAACAAGCCATCAATGATAAAAACTGTTTAGTTATTTACGGCATCAGTGGTTCAGGTAAAACTTCAGCAATGATTGAGTATGTGAGTAAGCATTTTGGTGAGTATGATAGCGTAGTGTGGCTTGATAATAAAGATATTGTAGGCAGGCCTCTACAAAGCATTTTAGTGAGTAGAATCGGGCATGTTATAAATTTAATTCACCGTTTTACTTCGTGTAAGTGCCTACTGGTAATAGATGATTGTTCCGAAGAGGTCGAGAGAAACCAATTCCGAGAGCTCAACGATGGTTTTATAAATGGTAGTAAATTGGTTATTTTGAGTAAAATGAAATGCAGTAAAGACATCAGCACAGTTGAGTTTCCGCAATATACAGATGATATTGCGAAAAAAATGCTGTTCGACGGCATTGCAAGCTGTGATGGAGATTGTTCTGTTGAAGATATTCTGAATAAGTCATATAGAAATCCTTTTTTATTAAGATTTATTAATACATTCATCAGAGACGATGCCTCAGCATGGAACAACGTTTGTGATATCTTTTCTCAGATTTCAGAAATCAAAACTCCACAAAATGAATATTTCATAGATAAGTTGTTGGGGGAGTTCTACCGGGAAAAACAACACATTTTGAGGGAACTAGCTTGGCTGAATGCGCAAATCATCAGTATTGAGTTTCTAAAGAAATTCGCCGGACAGATAATTGTCAGCAATCTTGAGAGACAGTTGATAATAACTAAGATTAACAAGCAGTATTATAAAGTCCATGATCTAGTAATGCATCATTTGATTTCTCTTGAGGCTGAAATTGACCCAGAAGAAGATAAAAGATGTGCCGATTTTCTTTGGAGTTCTTTACTTTACATTGAAGCAAACCATCCATACCATTTTCACAATAGCCTAAACTTGTTAGCAAATCGATTACATAAAACTGTTCAGTGTATGGATATAGTTCCTTCGAGTCAACTTGCTATTTATCTACAATTGGATGATTGTAACTCAAATGTAGTAAAGCTATTAGCCGAAACCTCGCTTGTAGACTATGCGAATGATGAATCCTCAGTTATGTGTATAATTGAAGCTAATGAACACCAACTAGTCACTGCCAATTACTCAGAGAAAAAGGCAATTAGCGAGAGAGTTATTAGTCAAATAGATACAGTTATTGAGTCGGCTTCAGGTTCCCTTCTTAGAAGAATGAGACATCATAAAGCCAAAGCTTTTGTTAGAGTGAACAAGCTAGACGAAGCATGGGATTTGTATGTTCAGAATCAGAACTCTGAGCAAGATGACTTATCAACCTCTTTGCAAATTGCTAGGTTAGCTGTGAGAATGAGTATCGATCAACCCAATGAAGCTATTCTTGATAAGGGGAGGAATTCCTTGCGTGTAATCCTTGATAGCATTATGGATGCAACATTAAGAATGACTAAGTCAGTGACTTATCAGATTGAGAGCTTGAAGCTCTTATCGAGGTACAGCGGAATTGAGGATGAGTATGCAAGAAATGAAGTGTTTATCAACGCTAGTAGCTCACTTCTAATGCATTGTTTGATAGCTGGGAACAAGCAAGCATTCGAAGGGTTGGTTCCATTTTCAAGAATAACTTGGTTCGAATACCCTGAGGTATTGACCTCTCTATCTGAATATGCCGATTTTCCCCCAGTGAGTATTATTAGAGGGCCATTAGCCATAAATATTGCAGATGCACTTAAGAACATAGGCAAGGCATTCGGTGAACTCAATGACAAAGCTTCTATGTTGAAGTGGTGTTCAGACGCAGGTAGATATTATGATCATCCTGGGGTTGAAAAGGAATGTTACCAGATTACTATGATTGCTGAAAATCAAATCATCCTTGGCAAGTTTGATGATGCACAAGAAAACCTCGATAGAATCCCAGCCAATCAGAGAAATGCATTTTGGTTTTATCGACAAGCTCAAATTGAGTTCGATACATTTGAATATACATCTGCATTAGATAGTATCAATCGCGCATTATCTTCAAGTGTGCCAGAGAAATTCAAACCAGCATTTTTTAAGCTCCAGGGAGACATTTATTCTCAAACTGAACAATACGATCTAGCTATGAATAGTTATTCAACTGCAATTCATATTACAAGTTCCAACAAGTTTGCTTTGGTTCTTAAGGATGCTATTGAAAACCTTCCTGTAGCATGACTATCACATGTAAGCATACTTTCTGATCATCCAGTAGTTGCACCTATTATTGAAATGGCAGTAGACCTACTCCATTTATGTGTTGTTCTGATGATAACAAGACTCTCATTATTGCAGAAATCCGTGTCACAATTTGCAATTATCGGTGATCTAAATTGCAGAATTTCTGTCAGAAACTACCGAAAAGGGTCTTGGAAAGGATGAGTAAGGATGTCCTACGATGCGACAGTTTGCAGTTTTCGCTGCACAATTTGCAGATTTCGTTGTCACTTTGCAATGGGCGCATGCCCGGGATGTTTTTCTTGACATATATTCACGCTCCAAAATCATGTCACTCTAGAGAGGTTTTAGAGAATATATGTGTGTACGAACCAATATTACGCTGGCACAAAAGAACTTAATGATCGAGTTTGAGCATTTGCATACGCAAGTGCTTTTTTTTTTGTCCTTGGAGGATAGATGCGTATTGATGAAATTATCCGCAAAAGTTTAGAAGAAGACCTCGGTTCCGGAGACATCACCACCAGATATCTGGATCTGGATCCTGAGATTTGCAGCGCTTACATGATTGCCAAAGCTGAAGGGATATTGGCCGGAACGGACATCGCCAAAGAAGTCTTTAAAACCGTGGATCCAGAGCTGAAGATTACCTTATACCGAAAAGATGGCGACCGGGTGCGTCCCAAAGATGAGATCATGCGCGTGGAGGGCAAAGCTGCCAGCATCCTCCAGGCAGAGCGTACCGCGTTGAACTTTTTACAGCGGCTTTCGGGAATTGCTTCTCAGACTCGCCGCATGGTGGACGCCATGGCCGGCACAAACGCAAAGCTGCTGGACACTCGCAAGACTACTCCGCTCTTGCGCAGTTTGGAAAAATACGCGGTTCGTGTGGGCGGAGGACAAAATCACAGACATGGTCTTTTCGACATGATCATGCTGAAAGAGAACCACATCCGCGCGGCAGGCGGCATCACCCGGGCGGTAAGTAAAATCCAGATGCAAAACGCCAGTTACAAAGTGGAAGTGGAAGTAAGCAACCTGGATGAATTGGCGGAAGCCGTAGCAGTGAAAGCGGATAGAGTGATGCTGGACAACATGAGCCTGAAAGACATCAAAGCCGCGGTGAAACGCTTCGGGAAAAAGGTGGAATTGGAAATATCCGGTGGGGTGAACGAAGACAACATCATGCAATATGCCAAAACGGGAGTGCACTACATTTCCAGCGGTGCGCTCACCCATTCTTACAAATCGCTGGATATCAGCTTGTTATTTAAGGAGTAAATATATGGAATCACAACTGCGTACCCTGGAGCAAATGCAGCTATTGGACAACAAGATTGGCAGATACCGCGTTTTGCAACAGGAATTGCCCAAACAACTCTCTGAGATCAACGAACAGGTGGTACAAGCCACAGCAAACCTATTGGCATCAGAAAGCGAAAAAGCCGAGATTAACAAGAAACAACGTGCCCTGGAAGGCGAAGTAGATACTTTTAAAAATCAGATCAATAAGTATGGTGCTCAGCTCTCCGAAATTAAAACCAACAAAGAATATAAAGCCTTAAACAGCGAAATTGCTTACCTCAAAGACAAAATATCCGAGATCGAATCTCAATTACTCGCCCTGATGGACGAAGAAAGCGAAGCTAAAACAAAGAACGATGGCTTCAAAAAAGCTCTTCAGGATGCCGAAGCCAATAAACACGCCAAAGAAGGCGACCTGAAAGCTCAAATCGACTCCCTCGAAAAAGAAATCGAAGATACTCGCGCCCAACGCAATAAACTGGCCATTACCCTACCCACTCCACTCATTAAACGTTATGGCAATCTTATCAAACACAAGGATAACCTCGCCGTAGTATACAATCGCGACGGCTCCTGCGGAGGATGCGGATTCGTACTCCGTCAACAAATGCGCATCGAACTGCAACTGCGCGAAAAGATAGTCTATTGCGAAAATTGCGGTCGCATCATCCTGGATCGTTTTCCGGATGATAGCGCCGAAGAAGACTAAAAGCTCCCTATGCTGCGCTCAATTCAGTATTGAGTTCAGCTACGCTTTTGCCCCACAAAATGGCTGCTTGTATTTTGTGGGAAAATCCGGCTGCAGGTATAGCACAAGCGCTGCTCGCGGCTAAACGGGCTATGCTTTATACAATTTTGCGAAGCTGCATTTGGCAGCCTGTTAAACCTTATCCTGCGTTAAGCGTTTTCACCGGGAACGCAACAGCCATGCCCTATACATCAAGCTATGCCGAAGCCGATATCAACGCGTTTTCATCGAGTGCACACAGGATTATCAAGCGTTTATATCGGCTTCGGCACGGCTTTAGCGATAGGGGGAGAGGACAGCGCCGCCGGTGCTGCGTCAGGCGGACAAGATTTTCCTTGACCATAATGCCTTTTTGCCTTTTTATGCCAAACATCCTAAAACATGGAGTTTGAAAGCGCTATGAAAAGAATTCTGTTTGTAATCGCCATATCCTTGCTTTCTCTGATCGCGTGTCAGAGTGAAAGCGCCAGAATATCTGACGCGAACAAGAAACTGGGAACTCGGCAAAAGCCGATCAAGATGTATTTTGTGCCGTCTTTGGAAGCCGGGAAAGTGGTGGCCAGCGGTGAAGCGATCGCGTCTGCGCTCAATAAGGCAACCGGTTATCATTTCAAAGTGGCTGTACCCACATCATACGCGGCGGTAATCGAAGCTTTGGGCACCTATCAGGCAGATATCGCCTGGTTGCCCACCTATGCCTATGTGCTTGCCAAACAAAAGTATGACGCCAATGTGCGCCTGATGACGGTGCGCAATGGATTGAATAAATACCGGGGCCAATTTGTGGCTATGAAAGAAGAGATTCAAAGCATCGAGGACATCGACGGCAAGATAGTCGCCTACACCGATGCAGCTTCCACCTCAGGATATATCTATCCCTCTGCCATCCTCAAAGAAAAGGGTATCGAACCCAAAGAACACGTCTTTGCCGGTGGTCATCCCCAAGCCATCCTGGCCGTTTACAGCGGTAGGGCAGATGTGGCATGCAGTTACTGGAGTCCTCCGGATTCCACTGGAATGCCCATGGATGCACGAGAAAAACTTTATGAAACTCACAAGGATATCTTCGATAAAGTACGCATAATCGGCTTTACAGATTGGATTCCGAACGACACTGTCACCTTCCGTAAAAACATGCCGGAGGAATTGGAAAAGGAAGTGGTGAAGGCCCTTTACGATTTCGCGCAGACGGATGAGGGGAAAAGAACCCTGAAAACCCTTTATGATGTGGATGGATTGGAACACGCCTCGGATGCGGATTACGAAGTGGTTCGCACTGCGCTGAAAGCAATGAATATGGATCCTGCCGAAATGTTGAAATAAGGGACATTCTTGAGACTTTTAGACGTACAAAACCTCTATAAAAGCTACGACGGCAGCTCCTTTGCCGTGAACAACCTTTCTTTCGAAATGGAGGACAAGGATTTTATCGTGTTGCTGGGGCTTTCCGGAAGCGGAAAATCCACACTCTTGCGCTGCATCAATCGCTTGATCGAACCCACCCGTGGCGATGTGCGCTACAAAGGTGAATCCATTATCGCACTAAAGGGTAAGGACTTGCGGCACTATCGACGCAATATCGCAATGGTATTTCAGCAGTTTAACCTGATCAAAAACCTTAGCGTGCTTACCAATGTACTCACCGGCCGCCTGGGCTATCACGGCATCGGCTCCGCCTACGGCAAAGCTGAAATCTCCTCCGCCATGCACAATCTGGAAAGAGTGGGCTTGCAGGATTTTGCCCAAAAACAGGTGAAGCAACTCTCCGGGGGCCAGCAACAACGAGTGGCTATTGCCCGGGCGCTGATGCAAGAGCCGCGCATCATCCTGGCCGATGAACCGGTGGCCAGCCTGGATCCCGCGACGGCGGATTCCATCATGCAGTATCTGGCAGAGATCAATCAAGAAGGCATAGCCGTAATCTGCAGCCTGCATTTTCTTTCTCTGGCCAGGCGTTACGGCACCAGAGTGCTGGCCTTAAAAGATGGTATCAAAGCCTTTGAAGGGCTCCCCTCACAGATCGATAGGCTCCGTTTCAAAGAGATATATGGTGAGGAGGCAGAGGAGATATAGGGCAAGAACGGGGAAAGCTTCTCCGCCATAGACTCCTGCCGGGACTTGCCAAGATAGCCCATTACTGCTTTCAGGGCTGATAAAGGTGAATCTTGCGAGCTCGTAATCATATACTCCTGTAATAGTTGCATATTTATTTATGCGAATTGTGTATCTTTTTGGATAATCCTCCTTGACTGAAAACACAGTTGTTTAATTACTGCAATTATCGCCGAGCGTATAGTACTAAACCCATTTGGGCAAGGCTATGCGCCGATAGGGTATATCCGGAAACAGATATGCCTTCCAGTGTGAAAAGGTGATAACGTGGTACAGGGAGAGTACGTCCACTGTACAGGCATCCCTTTTCACAAACAAAATGAAAAGGAGATACCATGTTTTTCAGCGTACCCGCACCCCAAAATGAACCTGTGTTTACCTATCAACCGGGTTCAACCCAACGTCAACAACTTCAGGATGCTCTGCAGGAATTGTATGGCAAACACTTCGAGATTCCCGCGATCATAGGCGGAGAAGAGGTCTTTACCGGTTCCACGGATCACTGCATTTGCCCTCATGATCATCAACACAAGCTGGCAACTTACCACAAAACAGAAGAAAAAGAAATCCTGCGTGCGATTGACGCGGCAGTTAAAGCCCGCAAAGATTGGGAAGAAATGCCCTTCTATCACCGTTCCGCTATTTTTTTGAAAGCAGCGGAATTGCTTTCCACCAAGTATCGCTTTTTGCTAAATGCCGCCACAATGCTGGGGCAGAGCAAGAATGCGCACCAAGCGGAGATCGATTCGGCTTGTGAACTGATCGATTTCTGGAGATTCAACGCTTATTTCGCACAGAAGATCTATGAACAACAACCCCTGATCTCTCCGAAAGGTGAATGGAATTTTACGGAATACAGAGCTCTGGAAGGCTTCATCTTTGCCCTAACTCCGTTCAATTTCACGGCGATCGCCGGAAACCTGCCCACAGCACCGGCTCTGATGGGCAATACCGTGGTGTGGAAGCCCTCCGGCACAGCGGTCTATAGCGGCTACTTCATCATGAAAATCTTAAGAGAAGCCGGACTCCCCGATGGAGTGATCAATTTCATCCCCGGGTCTGGCGCGACCATCGGACAGCATGTGATGCATTCTCCGCATCTGGCAGGGATTCATTTCACCGGAAGCACCGCTGTCTTCAATCACATCTGGAAGACTACCGCGAATAACATCCATCTCTACAAATCGTATCCCAGGATAGTGGGTGAAACCGGTGGTAAGGATTTTATCTTTGCACACAGTTCTGCCGATGTGCAAGCCCTGGCTGTGGCGTCACTAAGGGGAGCATTTGAGTATCAGGGGCAAAAATGCAGTGCGGCATCCCGCCTCTATATTCCGCAATCCATTTATGATGAGTGGTTTAGCCGCATAAGCGAGATGCTGGATAAGCTGAAAATGGGCGACGTGCGTGATTTTTCCAACATGATCAATGCAGTGATCGATAAAAAGAGCTTTGACAATATCAAAGGATATATCGATTTTGCCAAAGAATCTACCGAAGCAGAGGTGATCCGGGGCGGAAACTGCGATGACAGCGTGGGATACTTCGTTGAGCCTACCATCATCAAAACCGTAAATCCCCGGTTTAAAACCATGCAGGAAGAGATCTTCGGTCCCGTTTTAACGGTCTATGTGTACAAAGATGAGGATTATGAAAGCTGTCTGGAACTGTGCGACACTACCTCAGCATATGGCCTTACTGGCTCCATATTCTCTCAGGATCGCAAGGCTATCTGCATGGCATATAATGTTCTGCGACATAGTGCGGGTAATTTTTACATCAACGATAAACCTACCGGTGCAGTGGTGGGTCAACAGCCTTTTGGCGGAGGAAGATCTTCCGGAACAAACGATAAGGCCGGTTCTGCCTTGAATCTGCAACGCTGGATATCCGCGCGCTCGATCAAAGAAACCTTCGTTCCGGCTATGGATTTTGACTATCCATTTATGAAACAATAGTATGAACAGGGGGAGATGGCAGGGCTGTCTCCCCGTTTTTCGGTTTATTCTGCAGGTTTGGAGGCATCTGCTCCATATTTCATGGTTTTTGCGCCTGCGTGCGCAATTTTCGAGGAAGCCTGTCCCCCGCTCAGTCTTAACAAAACTGCAGCAGTGCCGGATAAACGAACGGTGCGCAGCGGCGATAAACAGCAAAGACGAAGCTATGGCATCAAGCAGCCTGCCGGGGCAAGCCAAAGATTTATCTTGACAGATAAGCCCTCAGCAAAAAAGTGGTAGAACATATGACGCGAGGTGGAGCAGCTGGTAGCTCGTCGGGCTCATAACCCGAAGGTCGAAGGTTCGAATCCTTCCCTCGCTACCATTTTACAAATAGAAGAGCGAGATGATACTCGTTCTTTTTTATAGACTGTGGCGGTGTAGCTCAGCTGGTTAGAGCGTCGGAATCATAATCCGCAGGTCCGGGGTTCAAATCCCTGCGCCGCTACCATCTTATTTTCTTGCGCCAGTAGCTCAGCAGGATAGAGCAGCAGCCTTCTAAGCTGCGGGTCAGGGGTTCGAATCCCTTCTGGCGTGCCAGATTAAGCTTCCTGATCCATAGTTATTGTGGTGGGTGTAGTTCAACGGCAGAGCACCGGATTGTGGTTCCGGGCGTTGTGGGTTCGAATCCCATCACCCACCCCACCAGTTCAAATTTACGGTTTTGGAATTATGTTCCGGAACCGTTTTTTTTGTCTCAATGCGCGAGGGCTTGTTTTTCAGATAATGCAGATAGTGTCTGCCAAAAGTGAGTTATGCTCACAGCTTGTTTTCCCCGGCAAAAAAAGACGGAACCACAAGATGGGTTCCGTCTCTATTATGAGGCTTGGTTATCAGTGTTTTTCTTTGCAGAGTTCGATGAGGACACCGCCGGTGGATTTGGGGTGCAGGAAGGCTATATCGGCGCCATGCGCTCCCGGGCGGGGTTCTTTATCGATGAGGCGAATTCCTTCGTCTGCGGAGTTTTTGAGGGCATCAGGAAGGTCGTCAACCGCAAATGCGATATGTTGAATACCCTCACCCTTTTTTTCGATGAATTTGGCAATCGGGCTTTCCTCGGAGGTGGGTGCCAGCAATTCGATTCTGGTATCTCCAACCGGGAAAAAGGCTACTTTTACCATCTGTGAAGGCACTTCTTCGATTCCTTCCAGGCTGAGGCCCATTTTTTTGTAGAAGGCAATGCCTTCATCGAGGTCTTTAACTGCGATACCGATGTGACTGATGTGTTTAACCATGTTGTGATCCCTTAAATTTTGTATTCATTGGCCAGTTTGAAGCCAAGCTTCATGGCTTTAAGATTCAGGTCTACAAAGGCAGGTTTCACGGTTTGGCGCAGTGAGGTTTCCAAAGCGGTTTCGCTAACGATCTTAGTAACTTTTACCAGGAAGGCCAGAGATAGCACGTTGGTAGATATTGCGCTGCCGAGTTGTTCCTGGGCAATCTCGGTAAAGGGCATTTCGTAGGTGTTATCGGCTGCCAAAGCGAGGTTTTTTACGAAAGTGGTGTCGATAATAAGGATACCGGTATCTCGCAGGTCGAAGAGATATTTGTCACAAGCTTCCTGAGTAAGGGCCAGCAGGCAATTGAAGTTTGTGGCTTCGGGGAAATAGATATCTCTGTCGCTGATGATTACATCGGCGCGGGAATAACCTCCGCGGGATTCCGGGCCATAGCTTTGGGTTTGGGTCACTTTGTGTTTATCGATCACAGCGGCGCGGGCGAGGATGATGCCGGCCAGGATCAGACCCTGACCACCGCTGCCGGAGAGACGGATTTCGTAACTCTTGTTCATTTATCCTCCCCTTTTGGAGCCACTCTTTTCATTAAATCTGCATAAGCGGCGCAATATTCGGGTTTGATATCCTTGCGTAGAATACCGCGGATGATCTTGCCTTGTACTTTCTCGGGGGGCAGCTTATCTACAGCAGTAAAAGGAATTGAATTGTCGCGGAATTCCTTCATCATCTGGGGAGCACCGCCCTTTTTATTGAGACGACCATAGATAACCGGGCAAGCGGAGATCACTTCCAGCAGAGAAAATCCCGGATGTTCCATAGAGGCTTGGATGTAGTTTTGCAACTCTTGCACATGGAAGGCGGTGGTGCGGGCCACAAATGTAGCTCCGGCGCCCATCGCGAGATCACAGACGTTGAAATCCGGCTCGATACTACCATAAGGCGCGGTGGTGGCAATAGCATCATGAGGTGTGGTGGGTGAGCATTGGCCCCCGGTCATACCGTAGATGTTGTTATTCACCAAAATGACGCTGAGGTCGATGTTTCGACGTGCAGCGTGGATCAGGTGGTTACCGCCGATGGCTGTGCAATCGCCGTCTCCGGTAATAACGATAACCTTCATGTGCGGTTTATGCATTTTGATGCCAGTGGCATAGGCGATGGAACGGCCGTGCAGAGTGTGCAAGGTGTTCAGGTCGATGTAAACCGGCATGCGTGAGGAACAGCCTATACCGGAGACCATCACCACATCATCGCGGTTCAGGTTCATGGAGGCAAGAGCGCGAATTACTGCACCCAGCACGATGCCGTTGCTGCAACCGGCGCACCAGACATGGGGGAATTTCTTGTCATGACGCAGGTATTGATGCACTATTTTTTGCGGAATATTTGCCATCTCAGCTTACCTCCTTGATCTTGCGCAGAATGTCATTTGGACTGATCAACTGACCATTTACCCTTTGGATGGTGAGCACATTGCTGTCGCTCTTATCTTTGGTGAGGCGGCGAATCTCGTGGATCAATTGGCCTTGATTGAGTTCCGGCACGATCACGGTCTCGACGTTGCGCAGCATTTTGCGTACGGCGTCGTCCGGGAATGGCCAAATGGTGAGGGGGCGCAAAAGTCCCACTTTGATTCCTTCATAGCGAGCCATGGCAATCGCAGCTTTGGCAGAGCGGGCAGTAATGCCGGCGGCAAAGATGGCGATAGTGGCGTCGTCCATTTCGTGGCTTTCGATCTGTACGAGGTCGCGAATGTTGTGACTGATTTTCTTGCGCAGGCGGTCCATCATGTCTCCGGCTTCGGTGCTTTTATTTGTGGGGAAGCCGTGGGCGTCATGAGTGAGTCCGGTTACATGGAATCTGTAGCCTTCACCGTAGCTGGCCAGGGGCGACAGATACTTCTGGTTTTCATCGTAGTGTTTATACCAGTGTGGAGGCACAGTGGGTTTAATTCTATTGATCACTCTCACGTTGGCGAGATCGGGCAAGCGTACAGATTCGCGCATGTGTCCCAACACTTCATCCAACAGCAAGATCACGCAGGTGCGATATTTTTCTGCCAGATTGACAGCGCGGATGGTGAGTTCATAGCTTTCTTTCACGCTATCCGGATACAGCACGATGGCAGGTGAATCGCCGTGAGAGCCCCATCGGGCTTGCATTATATCACCTTGAGCGGGGCTGGTGGGCATACCTGTGGAGGGCCCCATACGCTGCACGTTTACTACCACGCAAGGTGTTTCGGTGATCTTGGCAAAACCGATACCTTCCTGCATCAGGGAGAAGCCGGGACCGCTGGTGGCGGTGAGCGACTTGGCTCCGGCAAGGGAGGCGCCGGTGATGGCACAGATAGAGGCGATTTCGTCCTCCATCTGGATAAAGACACCGTCACGTTTTGGCAGTTCAGCTGCCAGGATTTCGGCGATTTCGGTGGAAGGAGTGATGGGATAGCCGGCAAAGAAATTCACGCCGGCATCCAAAGCGCCGTATGCCACCGCTTCGTTGCCTTGCATGATAACTGTCTTGCGTTCGCTGGCAATCTGCAATTCGTTGATTTTGGATTCCTTTTTGACAGTAGCTTTGGTTTTTTCTTTTTTCAACATTACTTCTCCTTCGCTCCGGTGATGGCGAAATCGGGACATAGGCGATCACAGGTTTCGCAATGGATACATTTTTCCGGGGCCTGTACGTAGGGAGAGCCATCGCTCTTCAATCCCAGGCAGCCGGTGGGACAAAACGCGACGCAGATGCCGCACTTTTTGCACCAGTTGTAATAGATCAATACGGGGGAATCCTTTTCTCCGGGAGCTTTGACTTCGGTGAGCTCCACTTCCATCTTTTCCGGAGTGTCTTCCTCTTTGATGATCATGCCCATACGGTCTTTAATGACTTTGTTGGACATTATTCCTCCAGTTTATATATGTGTTATTTCTTTGCCAATACGTTCTTAAAGAAATTGCCCAGGCGCTTGGCACCTTCTTCGTTCTTTTCCAAGGTCTCGTAGGAGAAGTTCAGGCGCATGGTATGTTTGCCTCCGCCATCGCAGAAGAATGAAGTGCCGGCTACATAGGCTACGTTCGCTTCTTTGATGCATTCCAGCAGCAGAGCGTTTGTATCCAGATGCTCCGGTGCGTATGCCATCATAAAGAGTCCGCCTTCCGGTTTGGTCCAGGTGATCTCTTCAGGCATATATTTGTCCAGAGCTTGCAGGAAGCCCTTCTGTTTCACGGAATACATCTTGCGAATATCTTCGATCTTGGGATCCAAAAGGCCTTTCTCGATGTAGCGGGCGGCAATTCTTTGGGTGAAGGGCGGAGTGCAGAGATCGGTGGCCTGTTTACCTACCACGATTTTATCCAGCACATCCGGATGACCCACAACCCAGCCGATGCGGAATCCCGGACAAAAGATCTTGGAGAAGGTCCCCAGCATGATTACATGACCGGTGCCGTCCAATTCGTACATAGTCTTTTGGGATTCGCCTTCATAACGCAGTTCGCGGTAGGGGCTGTCTTCCAATATAAGCACGTCATATTTGTGCGCCAGCGCGATAATCTCCATTCTGCGGCGTTCGGTCATAGTGACGCCGGCAGGATTTTGGAAATCCGGGATCAGATAGATGAATTTCGGTTTTTTGCCCATGGCCTGAAGCTTTTTCAGCTCAGCTTCCAAGATTGCGGGATCTTCGCCTTCAGCATCCATCGGGATACCGATCATTTGGGCACCGTAAGAATTGAATGCGGAAAGTCCGCCCAGATATGAGGGCAGGCCCACCATTACATAGTCCCCGCGATCGATAAACATCTTTCCGATCAGATCCAGAGCTTGCTGAGAAGCGGTTGTGATGATCAGATTTTCCACGCTTACATCCACACCCTGGCTTTTGTAGCGGTTTGCCAGCAGAGTGCGCAAGAGTACGTCACCTTCGGTGGCGCCATATTGCAAGGCTGTGGCAGCTTCGTTGTCCATTACTTCAACCATGATCTGTTTCAGATCTTCCACAGGGAAGGTGAGCGGGCTGGGAAAGCCTCCGCTGAAAGAGATCAATCCGGGAGTGCCGAGATATTTCAGCAGCTCGCGGATGGCCGAGCGTTTCATCCCCTTGATGTTAGTGGATAATGCGTCGTTCAAGTTGGTGATCATGATGATCCTCCATTTATCTTTATTTTTCTTCGTATACCAATACTTTTTTATTGCTTTTGCGCCAGGCCCGGTAGGCTTCTTTTACTTCAAGCTCCCACACTATGCGCTTGTCCACATCTTCAAAGGTGATGATATCGATGTAAAAGGTGCGTTTATTCTTTCCTACAAAGCTCTTTTTGGGGAATTCAACTACTATCTCGCCGTCAATATTGAGAATCGTAACTTCGTTCAAAAAGACCCCTTCGGCGATCTCCAGGATCGCTCTGGCTTCTACACTGCCGGCTTGTACATCACGAAAGTGGATATTCATATATACTCCATTCATTACTTAGAAACCCCTATAAAACATTAGCTTTAAAGGTCAAGTGTTTTTTCTGTCTGCAATCTTCCTCAGGATGGGTATCCCGCGATAGACCCTTGGGCTAAATTCGACAACCCATTTGGAAATATCGGGGTTTGACAGGTGGTTTGAAACAAATTCAGGGTAGTTTGTTGATCATCAGGACCGAGATTCGACAACCGGTTTGACAATTTATCTAGGTAGAAATGATCTTCTTCTTTCCTTTAATCACAGCTTTTGCCAAGGCTTTCCCATCGCACTTTAGGACAACATTCATAGCTACATTCTGGGATACCGGAGCTTGCGGTCGCACCACTTTAGTTATGAGTTATGAGATGTGGTGTGCTGCGCACGTTTGATAAAGTTGAGAGTTGAGAGTTGCGGTGTGCTGCGCACGTTTATTAAAAAGCGTCTGGAAGACGCTTCTACTATCTGGCGAGCGGTTTCATCCAGGACAATTCCGTAGCGGCCAAGCATGGAGGTATTTCCTGCGGCAGCTTTACCGATGAGGTCCATGGCGGTGGCGAGATCGATACCGAAGGCGGCGGAGAGGCCGATGGCGGCTTTGGTGGCGCCTTTGAGGGTATCCATATTTGAGAAGCGGGCGATATTTTGCATTTGGGCCATGGATGTCATGAGCAGTTCGTCACCATAGATAGTGGCTTTTTGGATTTCGGAGGCGAAGTTAGAGAGTTTTGCGGCATTGACATCCACTTCCATGCCGGTGGCGCGGAGGGCGGCCTGGAGGGTAATGAAGGCGGATTCCTGTTCTTGAGCGGCGCGGACGAAGGAGCCGAGCGAGCGATCGAGGACAGAATATATTTGCTGGACACCGGAGATGGCGAGGCCTAATTGAGCGGTAAAGAGCTTGGCAGAATCGTAGATAGACTTAAAGGACTTGTTCATATCCTTAAGAATGCCGAGTTTGGCAGAGGAGATATCGATATCCACGGGAATATCGTGTTTTTTACCGATTTCGGCGACGATTTGTTCGAGTTCGTCACGCCCTTTGAAATCCAGGGTGATAGTAAGCTTTGAGTTATTCATTTGCGCCTCCTAAGCGTAAGGCTTATAATATAGGTAAGAGGTTAAGATGGTATTACTAATCATAGCGATAGCCGTTTGCTACGTGCTGTACCGGATAGGCAGCTCCGGGGCGGGGAGCGGCGTGAAAGAGATAGACGATTTATTCAAGTGATCTCCAAGAGTGGGCAGAGGAAGGCAGCGCGATCTTCGTTGTAAAGATCGACGAGGGGGATGGCTTCATCGATTTCTATGAGATCCGGATTAGCGCCGATCTTGTATAGGACGAATCTGATATTCATGAAGATGTTTCCAGGGGCGGGATCGGATCCGGAGGATTCTTCAAGTTTAAGGGTCCGATGGTGATATCTATCACAAAAGGGAGGATAATCCCCAGGCATTCTTCGCGGGAGCACAGTTCCCAAGATTTAGGTGGTTGAGCGGGGTCGTCTGAGATGTAAGCATCGGATTTGGTAATGATAGCACAGATTTGGGGCATGGAGCCCCTGGATAGCAAACGGGCGGCGAGATCCGGCAAAGTGAGATCCTGAATGAGGGAGAAATCCCCGGTAAGGACGCCTTCGATCCCGGCTTCTTTGAAGAGGGGATAGAGGCGTGAGAGGGTAGTGACATCGGTGTGTATTTTCATTAATACTCCTTATATTTAGTTATGAGTTATGGTGAAAGTGGTCGCCTACATCGATGAGGCTACCACCGATATCTGCCGCATGATGAATGGCAGAATCTTCGAGCTGGGACCCGCGTCCCAAAGCCTTGAGTCCCAGGATCCCCTCGTGCATTCCGAATCTTTCTGGAAAGGCAACAGCCAATTTTCCCAAACCCCTAGCTCGGATATGACGCCCTGGCTGCCGCCCTACCACTATAACTGCCGCACCAGACTCGTTCCATATATAGAACCATCCGATCCCTTCGATGCCGGATTGGATCGCTATCACAACCTTGTAAAGCTCCAGGATCGCCATATCGAAGCCATCGTCTCCCGGCTGATGAGCTATGATTTCGCATCCCGGGATAAGCTCTTTACCCACCTGGCAAAACACAAAGATGCGTTGGGTGTCTCTACTCAGGTCGAATACATGGCTAAAGTCTCTTCTCTTCTAAAAAACCCACTCAAACAGATGGGACTCGCCATCTCTGCCCGCGATCGTCTGCTAAACCTCTATGTCTGGGATCCCAGGATACGTGTTATTAATGGTGTCCAAATGCATGATTTTGCCGTTTTTAGCCTTGACAAAAAATGCCTCAAAACTTTTCATCCCAAAATAATGGACAAGATAATGCAGAACCTAGATCCCAAAGTGCATGGCAAGGTTATGCATCTCACAGATCAATATACATCAAAAGGAGTTTATCAAATGGTAGCTGAAATAGAAGTTAGACAATATGAATACATCATCGACTACTTCGAAGACGATGATTCTACAGACGAACTGGAAATGTTCTCCCGCTTGGGATTTGAAGAAGAATGGGATACCATCCCTGAAGCCTTCAAACAGCGCATCCTCGCCGTGGATAAGATAGTCCTTCAGCGTTATGCCGATTGGTTCGATTACAATGTCTTCAATAGCTACATCAAGTGCATCCGGCAGCGCCAGGAACTCGAAGCCGCCAAGGTAGAAGCGTCATCTTGACGCTTGATAAAGGATAACAGCATGAAACTCATAATAAAGCTCATCACCTCCATCATCTACCAATCCGACTCCCTCCTGGAGCTGGAGCTCGATCCCCTTAGTCTTTCCGGTATCGATTACTGGAGCCAGGAAGCCCGCTCTGCCAAAATTAAGCTCCTCATGG
>ENA-UOOR01000122-UOOR01000122.1-fermentation-metagenome-genome-assembly--contig:-NODE-122-length-111035-cov-5.727609_pt1 | contig 111035 bp, 81 predicted proteins | sample MGYA00245780_ERZ724029 | MGnify/ENA primary metagenome ERZ724029 (study PRJEB28704, sample SAMN03018315) | fermentation metagenome | biome: anthropogenic terrestrial biome; feature: soil...
ATGATATTATATTACTGCTAATCAGTATATAAATGACTTCTTAAGGGACGACTATTTATCCAAACGAAGAACCGGCTCTCTATACAACAACGGTTCCAACAGGAGAATATACCCGGTTGGTATTGAACGACGGGACAAGCGTTTGGCTGAATTCCAAATCGACCCTCGACTATCCCTTACATTTTAGTGACGACCGGCGACTCGTCCGGTTGTCGGGGGAAGGTTATTTTGACGTAACCCATGATCCCGACCGTCCTTTTATCGTCGAAACCGCGGAATATACCGTACAAGTATTAGGAACCGAATTTAACGTAAGAGCCTATGATTATCAACATACTTTCGAAGCCTCATTACTGCAAGGAAGCGTGTTGATAAAAGCATTAAACACCGCAGACGAACTGTTACTCGAGCCCGATCAACGAGCGATAACCGAGAATGGCAACTTGCAGGTCACGACTTTTCACAAAGACGAGTTTTTATGGCGGGAAGGGATTCTTTTTATCGATAATAAAACGATTTCGGAAATCCTCGTCATTCTCGAACAATATTATGATATCCATTTTATTATCGATGAAAACTTACCGGAAGAATCGAAAAAATATACCGGCAAATTCCGCATTCAGGATGGTGTAGAACATATTCTTAATGTTCTCCGATTACAAAACGAATTTAATTATATACACACCAATTGGCAAGAAAATAATTATTATAAAATAATCACCACTAAACAACAAAAGCCTATGTAAATAACCAAATGAGAAGAGAATGAAAAGAATGAAGTCAAAGATAAACAAACAGTAAAAATGAATTAAATGAAAAGAATGAAAAACATTCATGAAAAAAATTTGAATATATGAATATTTTAAAAAGACTAATCACATGTTATCAGGTAAGAATGCGCATATCCATTTTGGGCGTTTTTACATTTTTTGCATTTTCATTAGCAGCAAACTCTCAAAATGCAAAAGTCGATATCAGAATAAATAATCAAACCATCCAGCAAGTTCTAACGGAAATAGAAAAACAAACCGGTTATTTATTTGTATATGACAAGAACGAAGTGGATTTGAATAAACGGGTGACTCTCCGGGCAAAGAACGAATCGGTAAAAGAAGTTTTGAACGACCTTTTTGCTCAAACCGATATTGTATCCGCCATCGAAGGCCGCAACATCGTATTGATGAAAAAAGACCGTTCGTCATCGACTTCTACGGTTCAGCAACAAAATCGGAAAACAGTTACCGGGCAGGTTTTAGATGGAAATAACCAGCCTGTTATCGGAGCGAACATCATAGAAGAAGGGGCGCCCTCTAACGGCACCATAACCGATATCGACGGGTACTTTTCGTTACAAGTAGCAGAAGATGCCATCCTTAAAATATCCTATATAGGTTATCTCAGTCAAGATATTCCGGTTTCAGAAAAGAATAACGTGAGCGTTATCTTACAGGAAGACACCAAAATACTGGATGAGATAGTTGTTGTCGGATATGGCACTCGTCAACGTAGGAGCATTACAGGTGCAATAGATCAAGTGAATTCGGATGTTTTCGAGAACAGGCCTGTCGCCAACGCCGTGCAAGCATTGCAAGGAGCTTCTGCGAACCTTATCATTCAACAAAGGAATATGAATCCGAACGACAATACAATGAGCATAAATATTCGCGGCGTTAGCACAATGGGAAACAATGACCCGCTTATTGTAATTGATGGACTTATTTCCCGTTCTGAAACGTTGAATAATTTAAACCCGAATGATATTGAAAATATTTCCGTACTGAAAGATGCGGGTAGTGCGGCTATATATGGTTCCCGGTCAGCGAACGGCGTTATCCTGGTTACGACAAAGAAGGGTGCGAAATCAGACAAACCGATTGTTACTTTCAGCGGAATGTTAGGCTACGAAAATCCCGATATCTTATACCAACCGGTAAAAGGATGGGAAAATGCCATGTACCGCAATCAGGCGAATATGAATAGTGGTGGGTCTCCGGCATATACCCCCGCACAAATCCGTGACTTGTATGAGCATCAGAGCGAAGAATATTGGTATCTGGATAAAATCATGCAGAAAGGGCTCCAACAGAATTATAACCTCAACGTTTCCGGGGGAACGGGAAACTCTACTTATATGGTTTCCGCCGGCTACTTAAATCAGGAAAGTAATTTTGTAGGAAACTTCGGAATAGAACGATACAACTTCCGCAGCAATCTTAGTACGGAATACGGCCGTTTTAAATTTAGTTCCATCATGGCTTATAACCGCAAAAACGAGCGTACGGTTGCCGGCGGAACAGGAAATGTGATTATCAATTCATCCCGTATACCACCTTACTATTATTATCAATTTGAAGAAAACGGAAAATGGTTGGTTAACGAAGCTATCGGCGACGATAACACGATGGCTTATCTGAAAGACGGAGGGTATGAAAAGAAAGATGAAGACAACTTTATCGGTAGTTTAAACTTGGAAGTAAAACTCATCGAAGGATTAACCGCAAAAGGATTAGTCGGGTTGGACTTGACTCAGCATCATCGTTTTCGTAGAGATAAAAGGGTTCCTCTTTATGCCTCGGGATCGCAAGAAACAACAGAACTATATATTCATCCCAATAGGATGACTGAAGATTACAATAGTAAAAGACATACATTAAGTACGCAGTTCCTATTAGATTTCAATCGCACTTTTAATTCGGCGCATAATGTCTCGGGATTATTAGGAGTATCCAACGAATCCTATACATTTAAGGCAAGCCGGATCGCGTGGGAAAGAACCGATGAAGACCTGGGACTTCCGACGACGGATGAAGCGATACAAAATAAAGATAACAAGAATACAAACGGCGACACAGACCAAACGAGTATCACCTCCTTATTCGGGCGGGCAGGGTATAATTACCGGGATAAATATTACGGCGAGGTTTCGTTCCGTTACGATGGCTCATCCAAATTCGATAAAAATCATCGATGGGGGTTCTTCCCTTCATTTTCGGGTGGATGGAGGCTTTCGGAAGAAAGTTTCATGCAAGCATACAAGGAAAAAGCAGGAGATTTAAAGTTACGAGCTTCTTATGGTATATTGGGAAATCAGAACGTAGACAATTATTCGTATCTGACCTCATACGAATTAGATCCCAATTCGTATGTTTTCAATAATATTTCGCTTCCGGGAGTAAAATATAAATACGGGAATCCCCTATTGACATGGGAAAAAGCCGCAAACTTTAATATTGGTCTCGATGGTACATTTCTCAATAACAACCTGTTCATCGCATTAGATTATTTTAATAAAACGACGTGGGATATCCTTTTAGCACCCGTAGTATCTTCTGTCTTCGGAGGATCTCAAGCCACCGAAAATGCCGGCAGAATGAGAAATCGCGGATGGGAATTAACAGCGAATTATAAATTGAATTCGGGCGAATTCCGCCATAATTTTAATCTAAACATTTCCGATTCAAAAAACAAAGTGGTTGATTTCGGAGGAAAAGAGGATATTCATTCAAATGATGAATTGTATAAATTGATTCGCGAGGGTGAAGCATTAGGCTCGTACTACGGGTTAAAAACCGACGGCCTCTTCCAAAGTTATGAAGAAATCGCCAACAGTGCCGTTCCTATCGGAGTTGTGGCACAACCGGGAGACGTAAAATATTTAGATCAAAATAATGATGACATCATCGATGACAAAGATCGGGTGGTATTGGGAAACGCTTTTCCAAGATATACATTCGGTTTTACGTATGATGTCGCTTGGAAAGATTTCGATCTTCGGATTTTCCTTCAAGGAACAGGAAAACGGGAAATGTTTGTTCGTGGAGAATTAATCGAACCGTTCCACTCCAACTATTCATATGCGATCTACCAACATCAACTGGATTTTTGGACACCGACCAATCCCGATGCCAGATGGCCCCGTTTAGTTGCTCCTAGCACGCCATCGAGTACTAATAACTGGAAACAAAAAGGCTCCGATATTTATCTTTTAAGCGGCGCTTACCTCCGAGTAAAAAATATTCAACTGGGATATACGTTGCCTAAACATGTAACCAAACGATTCGGAGTAGAAAAATTGCGTTTAAACGTCGATGCTCAAAATCCGCTGACGTTTTCTAAAAATTCGTTTATCGATCCGGAATCTTCGGAATTCGGCAATAATATGGGAGGCATCGGCGGCGTAGGTGCAAACAGCGCCCGTAATTATCCTACTTTAGTATATTATGGATTCGGAATAGATCTTGAATTTTAATAAATGTACAACATTATGAGAAAAAAATATTCAATTATTATAGGTATATGTATGGTCCTTGCCCTATTTATTTCGTGCAACGACCTGGATTTAGCTCCTACAAATAAATTTACCGACCCTACTTATTGGACATCCACAGAGAAAGCATCCGCAGTATTAAATAAAGCATACCAACAGATGTTTGGAGCCAATTACTTTTTTGCAAACGAAAAACTTTCGGACAATCTTTATGAAGGACGGGGTAGTTCGGATGAAAAGACCATTACTTCCGGACAAGCCGATGCAGCGTTGGGGCGTTTTGCGAATGAATGGAAAGATAGTTACGAAGGAATTAAAACATGCCACATCTTTCTGGAAAATGTAGACAGAGTGCCCGCCATGGATGAAACATTGAAGGAAAGGATGAAAGCGGAGGCTCGTTTTATCCGTGCTTTTCTGTTCAACCGGTTGGCCTCTCATTACGGCGATATACCTTTGTTTGACCGAAGCTTGACGTTACAGGAGGCAAATAATGTAGAGCGTACGCCAAAATCGGAGGTGCTAAAATTTGTACGGGACGAACTGAATGCTATCGTTTCTATTCTCCCCACAAAACAGGAATATAAGGAAAAAGATCAGGGTAGAATTACTCAAGGAGCGGTTATGACCTTGTTGGCTCGTACGTATCTATACGAAAACGATTGGACAAACGTGGCTTCCATTTGCGAAAAAATTATAAATGGCGAATTTGGAAAATATGAATTATTCCCCAGCTATGAAGGGCTCTTTCTCCCGGAAAACGAATATAACAACGAAGTTATCCTTGACCTCGGTTATACATTGGAATTAAGGACATGGTCGGAATACTACGATGCCATTCCTCTCACTGCGGGGGGCCGTATCAACGGTTTTGCTCCTACTCAGGAATTGGTAGACGACTATGTAATGAAGAACGGAAAATCCATTAATGAAGAAGGATCGGGATATAATGAAAATGCTCCCTATGCCAACAGAGATCCTCGTTTCGACGCCACTATCGTGTATCATGGATACAAATGGAGAAAAGAGAACGGTTCGGTTTCGACCATTTACATCAGGCCGGGATCTGCGGAAGAAGCCGGAGAAACAGATAAGAGGGACGAATATGCCGGTCCGGGACAGAATGCCACGCCGACAGGATATTATCTCCGAAAATATTACGACCCGACTGCGCCGGAAGGAATGGCTGCCGGACTCAATTTGATATTGATGCGATATGCGGATGTATTATTAATGTATGCGGAAGCGAAAAATGAACTGGGACAAATGAACGAGACGATTTGGAACCAAACGATTCGACCGATACGTGAACGCGCCGGGTTTACCGATGCTTCTGCACTCAACTTCCCGGCTTCGAAGCTACAGGAAATTATTCGCCGCGAACGCCGTTCGGAATTAGCGATAGAAGGCTTAAGATTGTTCGACATCCGCCGCTGGAAACTGATCGAAACCGTACTGAACATTCGTCCCCGGGGAGATCGCTTCGGAGCAAATAACACGCACATCCTTCTTGATCAAAGGAAGTTCAACAAAGATCGCGATTATTTATTCGCTATTCCCCAATCACAACGGGATATCGATAAAAACCTTACCCAAAATCCGGGATATTAATGAAAGTAACAGTTTTGAGTTTAAACAAAGAGTATATGAAAACAATAATAGTAAAAATAGTACTGTTCGCCTCTCTGTTTTTTGCTTTTGCAGCATGCAGCAACGACGGCGAAGTACGCGAGACGGACGTAACAGCCGTAAAAAAGCTCTATGAACCGAACGATGGAAGGGCCATTATCCTAAAAGCCTCCGACAATGCTTCGGTGTACTTCGAATGGGAGCCGGCCAGAGCCGAAGATAACGGAGGGGTATTGTATGAAGTAGCCTTCGACAAACAGGACGGAGATTTTTCAAATCCGGTTTATCTGTTGGCTTCGGATGATAACGGCGCTGCCACCTCTGCGACAATAAAGCATAAAGATTTGAACAGGATAGCCGCTTTGGCCGGCATTGAATCAGCTCAACAGGGAACACTAAAATGGACGGTTTATTCTTCGAAATCGTATAAAGCAGTAAAAGCGGAGGAGGAACGTACATTGATAATCACCCGTTTGGCCGGATTCGCCGAGATTCCTGAACAGCTATATATTACCGGTGATGCAACAGAAGCCGGCGAAAATTTGGCGGAAGCCCTTATCATGAAGAAAACGGATAAGGGAATATTCGAAATCTATACGAAACTGACGGAAGGGAAAACATTTAAGTTTGTCAGCAGCACGAACGGAACGCCCGAAGAATATTCCGTTGACGGAGAAAAAATCGTATTAGGAGGAACAAATACCGTTGCAAAAACCGGCATTTATAAATATTATCTGGATTTCAATATAGGCGCTTTCACCATGAAGGAAGTAACGAAAGTAAGTTTGTTCCTGAACTGGTCTCAAAAGAAAATAGAATTACCCTATAAAGGATTGGGGTTATGGGAAGTGACGAACCAGAACATTACCGGACTTTCGGGAAATGACAATTCCGACGATCGATATAAATTCAGAATGGAGAGCTCCGCCGGTGAAACCGAATGGAGAGCGATAAGAAACGACAGCAAACCCACAGGTGATGCATCGTATTATTATATGGTCGAGAAAAACAATGTGGAGCAATGGACGGATAATGAAGTATGGAAGACGCCTTCAACCACCGGATGGAGCGATAAAACATACGATATCACTTTCTCGTTAAATGCTCAGAGTGAATATACCCATAACTTAGTTATCAAATAATAAAAGAAAGAGTATGAAAACAATCGTAAATAAACTGATCTTTTTAGCTTCTTTCATCCTTATCGCCACGGCATGTAACGATTCCATGGGGAAGCTCGACCATCGCCTGTCGGAGGTTAAAACGCTCATTGAGCCGGTTGAAGGGAAATCCATAGAATTATCTCCTTCCGCCAGTGCAGAACTCTATTTTGAATGGGAACGAACCAATGCGGCAGAAAGCGGCGCAGTAGTCTATCAGATAGCTTTCGACAAAAAGGACGGAGATTTTTCAGATCCCGTTTATGTGACCTCTTCCGATAATAACGGATTCCAGAATCATGCGACCATTTCCCATAAATTAATGAACAAAATTGCCGGGAAAATAGGTATTAATCCTTCCGAATCAGGCACTTTTAAATGGACGGCCTTTTCTTTGAAAGGAACAAACGCTCTAAAAGCGGCGCAAGAACATTCCATTACGGTTACCCGGTTGGCCGGATTCGACGAAATACCGGACGATGTCTATTTAACGGGCGAAGGATCGGAAGCGGGAGATGACCTTTCGAAGGCATTAATAATGAAAGGCGTCTCATCGGGAAAATTTGAAATATATACTCAATTGACCGCTGGAAAACCGTACTTCTTCACGAATGCAAATTCGGGAACTCCTCTTCAATATTATACGGATAGCAAAGGAGTATTGAAGTTAGACGGCACGAGTACCGTTACAAAAACAGGTGTTTATAAAATCGAATTGGATTTCACGATCAGTTCTGCCGTCTATACCGAAATAACCGGAGTAGGATTGTTCTTCAGTCCTGAAAACAAAGTTCTCTTCCCGCTGAATTATATCGGAAAAGGTGTCTGGAAGGCATCCTCTCAACCCGTTACTTTCAAACAGGAGGGTTGGGGACGTGATGAACGTTACAAATTCGTGACGACAAGAATCAACTCGAACGGCGAAGAATTTATCCAGATGATCGGTACATTAAACGACACCGACAGCCGCCCGAGCGCTGCAAGTCCCGAATCGTACTATTACGTAAAAGAAACCCCGACAAATCAATGGGATCAAAAATGGAAATTTGCCGGAGAAATGGACTTGGCTCTAGTCGATGTAACATTGTATATGCAGGCAGATAAACCGTATACCCATGAAATAAAAAAAGTGGGCAGCCAATAAAACGGTTAATAATTAAAACTATCTGAAAAGGTTGCCTGAAAATGAAATTTACATCCATTTAATTCATTCAGGCAACCTTTTAAATGTAAAATAAAGTATATTTTATGAAACGGAATATTATTCTAATTCTATCAATACTGTTTTTTTGTAATCATCTGCCCGGACAACAACCACGGACTCATTACGTCAATCCTTTTTTAGGCACGGCGACTCTTTGGGACGCGAACGATTTGGGCTACACCCCTACCCGTCGTACATGGGGGGCAGAAGTATTTCCCGGCGCCTCTTTACCGAATGCCATGGTGCAGGTAAGTCCCGTCACATTATTCGGAAGCGGATCGGGATACCAATACGAAGACTCCGTCATTTATGCGTTTACGCATACCAACAAAGGCCACTGGAACTTATGCCATGTGCCTTTATTGCCGGTGACGGGAAAGGTGTCTCCCGACAACTACCAATCTCCTTACACGCATCGTAACGAATCGGCACATCCGGGTTACTATCAAGTTTTTTTAGAACGATACGGAATAAATGTCGAATTAACGTCTACCCTTCGGTGCGCTTATCACAAATATACCTACAAGAAGGGGGATCACATTCAACTATTGGCCGATTTATCCAAATCGAATGAACGGGTAAGGGATTGGCACATCGAAAAAACAGGGAAAAATGTTTTTACCGGATTTCAGGAAACGGGAGAAAAAATTTATTTTTATGCCGTTTCCAATTATGGTATCTCGACGGTTCAATCATTGGGCAAAGACAAAAACATCGTCTCTTTAGTCGACTTTGTTCAAGACAACGCGGCTCGACCGTTGGAGCTAAAGATCGGTTTTTCTTTTGTGAGTATTGAAAATGCAAAAGAAAATCTTTCTAAAGAAATAGCCGGAAAAAGTTTCGCTCAAATACAAACGGAAGCTCAGGAAACATGGGAAGCGTTATTGTCGAAAATCGACGTATCGGGAGGGAGTGAAGAGCAGTACGAAACATTCTATTCCTCCTTGTACCGGTCATTTTTATGGCCAGCACTTCGAAGCGATGGAAACGGTGAATATGTTGATGTAAACGGCAAAGTAGCAAATAACGGATTCCGTTATTATACCAATCCTTCGTTTTGGGACGATTATCGGAATAAGCTGATATTATTGGGAATACTATCTCCCGATGTGGCAGCGGACGTAATCAACTCCATCACCGATAAAGGAGAGAAAAAAGGATTCATGCCTACCTTTTTCCATGGCGACCATGCCTCCGTTTTTGTGGCCGGAACGTATTTAAGAGGCATCCGGGGGTTCGATATCGAACGAGCTTACCGGCTGATTCTGAAAAATGCGACGATTGAAGGCGCCGAAGGACGGCCTTATTTGAATGAATATATCCGCAAAGGATATATCTCGGAGATGGATATTCCTCATCCCAAACTCGAGACCGTGGCCAAAGCGGCGGTTACCAAAACACAAGAGTATGCGTATGATGACTATGCCGTGGCATTGGTGGCTAAAGCGCTGAAAGATGAAAAGAATCACGCCTCGTTAATGGAACGGAGCAAGAATTACAAAAACTTGTTCGATCCTGCCACCGGGCATATGCGTCCTCGACTCGAGAGCGGAGAATGGATTAAAAACTTCGATCCGCAAGTGCCGTATTATGAATATATGTACCGGGAAGCGAATGGCTGGCAATCGACCTTCTTCGCGCCCCACGATCCGCAGGGTCTGATCGGTTTATATCCCGACAAAAAAGCTTTTGAGGACAAGCTCGATTCGCTGTTCTCCATTCCGTGGAGAGGCTACGAAGCGCATAATCTGTCGGTTTTCATCGGTCAATATTGCCATGGCAACCAACCCGACCATAATTTTCCTTACTTATATTATTTTGTAGGCAAGCAAGAAAAGTCACAAGCCATCCTCGACCATATTATGAATCATTTTTACCGGATGGGGAAAGAAGGATTGTCATTGGCCGGCATGGACGATGCGGGAGAAATGTCATCGTGGTATGTACTGAACGCCATCGGGCTATATACTTTTTCGCCCGCCGACCCGGAATATATTGTTTCTGTTCCGCTGTTTAAGAAGACCACCCTTTGGCTCGGAGATGATGACAACTGTACGATCACAAAACAAAATTCCGGCACCAAAATAACCTCTATTATTTCCGGAGGAAAAAAAATAGACGGATATTTTATTACACATAATGAATTGAAAAATAACAAGGACTTAATCATTCTAACAGAATAACCAACGCGTAAAACTTATTATTACAATATGAAAAGAATAGTATACTTTGCTCTTATAGGATTGCTTTTTGCAGCATGTAGCGAGAAAGACGAACCCACCCCCAACGGAGAAGACCCGTATCAAGTAAGTTGGGCGGCCGCGGCAGATAGTAGCAGCAAATCATTGGTAAATAATTTTTGGAATACTTCCGGCAACTATTTCAATAACAAAAGCGCACAAGACCTGTCATTCGGTTATTGGCCGCAAGCACACGGACTGGATGTATTGGTAGACGCTTATAACCGGACAGGCGATTCGTTTTATAAAAATTATTTCGATAGATGGTATGAGGGGGTCCGTCAAAAGAACGGAAACACTTTCGATAATCATTTCTACGACGATATGGAATGGATCGGCCTTGCGATGCTCCGCACGTACGATGCCACACAAGACACGAAATTTAAGGAGGCGGCATTGCAGATATGGGAATATATCAAGACCGGTTGGAGTGAAGAAACGGGAGGCGGCATTTATTGGAACAAAGAAAGGAAAAGCAAAAATGCCTGTTCCAATGGGCCTGCCTGCATCTTTGCCGCGCGCCTCTATCAACGGTTTAAAAATGAAGAAGACAAAGAGTGGGCTCTTAAAATTTACAATTGGGAAAAATCCGTCTTGTTTAATGCCAATAACGGTGCGGTATTCGATAATATAGAAATCGCCACCGGCAATACTAACAGAGACTGGATATTTACCTATAATCAAGGCACCTTCATCGGTTCTGCCGTAGAATTATACAAAATATTCAATGAAAAAGCTTATCTGAACGACGCTGTGTTGGCGGCAGATCATACGACAGGCAGCCTGGTTGACAATTCGATTTTGAAAAGCGAAGGAACCGGCGACGGGGGACTTTTTAAAGGTATTTTCATCCGTTATTTTACAGAACTGATCCAACAAGACCGGTTGGACGCAACGGCAAAAAGACGGTATATCCAATTTATAAAACATAATGCCGAAACATTGTGGAAAGAGGGTACCTCAAAGCCCACCGTTTTATTCGGCCCGAATTGGAGGCAAAAGCCCGGTTCTACTACGGGATTAAGCGAACAGTTAAGTGGTAGCATGCTTGTAGAAGCGATGGCCTTGCTCGAGAGCAAAGAACTTCTGCCTTAAAATTGAATGTAACAGAGAAATAAAAAATCATGTTAATAATGCAACCAACCATCCAAAGAACGTTTTACTTATTTTTTATTCTTTCCTTTATCCATTGTGGTTCGCCGCGTGAAAAAAAGGTGTCCGGAACCGTTCATCAGCAGCCGGCCGTTGTTGCCGACTCGATATTGGATAGGATACTGGAGTTGTATGCCGTTCCGCAGCATGGTTTGCTGACGGAAACCTATCCGGTAAACCCGAATCATCAGGTAGATTACCTGGCCGACGGCGCGGCTCAAAAGCAAAAGCAGGAGGTGTCGTTTTTGTGGCCGTATTCGGGCGTGATATCCGGGGTGGTGTCGTTGTATAAGGAGACAAAGGACTCAACGTATTTGTCACTGCTCGAAGGACGGTTGCTCCCGGGGCTGGATAAGTATTTCGACGCGTCGCGGCAACCGGCGGCTTATCAATCGTATCCGGTTTTCGCGGGACATAGCGACCGTTTCTACGACGACAACGTGTGGCTGGCGTTGGATTTCTGCTCGCTCTATGAATCGACGGACAATACAACGTATCTCGATAAAGCATTGCTTTTATACGAGTTCATCTACAGCGGATGGGACGATAAACTCGGCGGCGGCATCTATTGGTGCGAACAAAAGAAGGAAAGCAAAAATACCTGTTCGAACGCTCCCGGCGCGGTGCTTTGCGCCCGCTTATTTACGATTACCGGCGACAGCGTGTATTTGCATCGAGCCATCGACACCTACCAATGGACAAAGCAACACCTGCTCGATCCCTCGGATCACGTGTATTGGGATAATATTAGTTTGACCGATGACATCAGCAAACACAAATATACCTACAACAGCGGACAAATGATCGAGGCGGGGGTTTTGCTGTACCGGGCAACCCGAGACACAACCTTCCTCCGCGATGCGCAGCAAACGGCTGAAGGTTCTTTCAAACATTTCGCAAGCAACAGGCCGACAACCGACGGCGAACAATTATTTTATCCGTCGTCGCCATGGTTCAACACCATCCTGTTCAGGGGACTGAAAGCATTGTATGCGGAAGATGGAAATGAAGCGTACGTTTCGTTGATGCGCGATAATGCCTATTACGCCCTGAATCATAGCCGGGACGAAAACGGATTATTCGGCAACTCGTGGAACAAGCCTTCCGATAACCGCTTCAAATGGTTATTGGACAATGCGTGCATGATAGAACTTTTTTCGGAGTTCTCCTCGCTCAATCAAAAATAAGTATCGATTTTTTTTTATCTTTGCAGCAACGACTATCAATAAGCATGCGAGAGTCGCCACCCGAAGCGCGGCTCTTGTTTATGACTAAAATTCAATATTAAAACAACATGACAACTCGAAGAGATTTTCTTAAGAAAGGCGGTATAGGACTTGCCGCATTAGCAGTACAACCCTCGATGGTTTTTTCCTCCACCGGCGCCATCCGGCAAAACGGAGGATTCGTATCGAAGCGTCCGGCAGCCAAAAGCCGTCATTTCACCTCACAATCCGTCGAAAAAGCCATTCAACGCGTATCCTCCAAAATAAAAGATCCGAAATTGAAATGGATGTTCGGGAACTGTTTTCCGAACACCTTGGACACCACAGTCAACTATTCCGTTAAAAACGGGAAGCCCGACACCTTCGTGATTACCGGCGACATCGAAGCCATGTGGCTGCGCGACTCCTCGGCCCAGGTATGGCCTTACGTTCCTTTGACAAAAGACGATGCGCCGTTGAAACGATTGATTGCCGGCGTCATCCGCCGCCAAACCCAATGCATTCTCATCGACCCGTATGCCAACGCTTTCTATGCCGATGGAAAGGCCGGAGGCGGCGAATGGATGTCCGACAAGACCGATATGAAACCGGAACTTCACGAACGCAAGTGGGAAATCGACTCGCTCTGCTACCCTATCCGGCTGGCTTATCATTACTGGAAAACCACCGGCGACACGTCGGTCTTCGATGCGGACTGGAAACGAGCGATGGCCCTCGTGGTGAAAACGTTTAAAGAACAACAACGCAAAGACGGATTAGGTCCCTACAGCTTCCTGCGCGTGACCGACCGGGCATTGGACACCGTTCCCAACGACGGATACGGACACCCGGTGAACCCGGTGGGATTGATCGTCTCGACCTTCCGCCCTTCGGATGATGCCAGCACATTCGGATTCCTGGTTCCTTCGAACCTTTTCGCCGTAACCTCCCTCAGGGAAGTGGCCGAACTATCGGAAAAGGTGACGCAAGATAAGAGTTTCTCCCTGGTTTGTACCGCTTTGGCCGACGAAGTGCAACAGGCCATCGAAACGTATGCTATCACCACGCATCCCAAATACGGACGGGTATATGCTTTCGAGGTCGACGGTTTCGGTAACACGTATTTCATGGACGACGCCAACGTGCCGAGCCTGCTGGCCCTTCCTTATCTGGGAGCGGTCGATAAAAACGACGAGGTCTATCAAAACACACGCCGGTTGGTGTTGAGCGGGGACAATCCGTACTTCTTCAAAGGAACTGCCGGCGAAGGTATCGGCGGCCCGCATATCGGCTATGACATGATTTGGCCGATGAGCATTATCATGCGCGCCATGACAAGTAGCGACGACAAGGAAATCGCTCATTGCCTGCAAATGCTTCGCGACACCGACGGCGATACGGGCTTTATGCACGAATCGTTCCACAAGGACAATCCCAAAAAGTTCACCCGCACCTGGTTTGCTTGGGTGAATACGCTTTTCGGTGAATTGATTCTGAAACTCGATAACGAAAACAAATTGCATTTGCTGCCTGCATAAGACATTAGCAAATTAGCAGATTAGTAAATTAGCAGATTAGCAAATTAGCAGATTAGCAAATTAAGTCAAAGGTCTAAAGACTGGAGACCGGCGACATTAGACTTTTAGACATTAGACAATAAAATGAAACTGACAAAAATTTTCTTTTTACTCTGGATTGCAGCCGCTACCTCCGCTATGGCACAAACCTCCCACGAACCGGTGGACTATGTGAGCATATTGGTAGGGACTCAATCGAAATTCGAGCTATCGACGGGTAATACTTATCCGGCAATAGCCGTTCCGTGGGGAATGAACTTCTGGACTCCTCAAACCGGAAATATGGGCGACGGATGGCAATACCGCTATGATGCTGATAAGATAAAAGGATTTAAACAAACGCATCAACCTAGTCCTTGGATGAACGATTACGGACAGTTTTCCATCATGCCCATGACCGGCAAGATGGAGTTCGATCAGGAAAAACGGGCCAGTTGGTTTTCGCACAAGGCCGAGATCGCACGCCCTTATTACTACAGCGTGTATCTGGCTGACTATGACGTGACCACCGAGATTACGCCTACGGAACGTGCGGCTATCTTCCGGTTCACCTTTCCCGAAACCGAGCAAGCCATCGTTCTGGTCGATGCGTTCGATAGAGGTTCGGCGGTGGAAATCATCCCGCAAAAAAATGCCGTTATCGGTTACACGACGCGCAACAGCGGAGGGGTGCCCGAAAACTTCAAAAACTATTTCGTCATGGTATTCGATAAACCTTTCGCCGAAAACCATGCGGTAAAAAACGGAAAAACGGAGGTCAACGCTCTTAAAGCCGAAGACAAGCACGCCGGGGCATTCGTTTCGTTCCGCACCGGCCGGGGCGAACAGATAACCGCGCGCGTCGCTTCGTCGTTTATCAGTTACGAACAGGCATGGCAGAATCTCAAAGAGGTCGAAAACAAAGATTTCGAAACGGTGAAAACAGCCAGCCGCGCCGCTTGGAACGAAGTGCTGGGTAAGATTGAGGTGGAAGGCGCCACGCTCGACGAAAAACGCACGTTCTATTCCACGCTCTATCGTTCGACCCTCTTCCCGAGGAAGCTTTACGAGATAAACGCCAAAGGGGAGGTCGTGCATTACAGTCCCTATAACGGCCAGGTATTGCCCGGCTACATGTATACCGACACGGGATTCTGGGACACATTCCGCGCACTGTTCCCGCTATTGAATCTGGTCTATCCGTCCATCAATGTAGAAATACAGGAAGGACTGGCGAATGCTTACAAAGAGAGCGGCTTCCTGCCCGAATGGGCCAGCCCGGGACACCGCGGCATCATGGTCGGCAACAATTCGGCCTCGGTCGTCGCCGACGCTTATCTGAAAGGGTTACGCGGATACGATATCGAAACATTATACGAAGCCGTACTGCACGGCACGAAAAACGTGCATCCCAAGGTTTCGGCTACCGGACGCCTCGGACACGAATATTACAATACGCTCGGCTATGTGCCTTACGACGTGAAGATCAACGAAAACGCCGCGCGTACCCTCGAATATGCCTACGACGACTGGACGATTTACAGACTTGCCAAAGCGTTGAACCGCCCGAAGGAAGAAATAGATCTCTTCGCCAAACGTTCGCAGAATTACCGCAACCTGTATTCGCCCGAGCACAAACTGATGCGCGGCCGCAACAAAGACGGCTCGTTCCAATCGCCTTTCAGCCCTACCAAATGGGGCGACGCCTTTACCGAAGGCAATAGCTGGCACTACACCTGGTCGGTGTTTCACGACCCGCAAGGGCTCATCGACCTGATGGGCGGCAAGCGCGAGTTTGTACACATGCTGGATTCGGTGTTTCTTATGCCTCCGGTTTTCGATGACAGTTATTACGGCGGCGTGATTCATGAAATACGCGAAATGCAAATCATGAACATGGGGCAATACGCCCACGGCAACCAGCCCGTACAGCACATGATTTACCTGTACAATTACGCAGGCGAGCCCTGGAAGGCGCAGTATTGGTTGCGCGAGGTGATGCACAAGCTCTACTCGCCGAATCCCGACGGCTATTGCGGCGATGAGGACAACGGCCAGACCTCGGCTTGGTATGTATTCTCGGCGCTGGGTTTCTATCCGGTATGCCCGGGCAGCAACGAGTATGTAATCGGATCGCCGCTGTTCAACAAAATGACAGTGCATCTCGAAAACGGCAATAAAATTGAAATCAATGCCGGCAATAACGACTTTTCACGCCGCTATATTTCCGATTTGAAGCTGAACGGAAAATCGTATTCGAAGAACTTCTTTACCCACGAAGACTTAACCAAGGGGGCAAAGATCGATATCCGCATGTCGGAATCGCCGAATAAAAACAGAGGCACTCAAAAAGCCGATTTCCCCTATTCGTTCTCAAACGAGAACCGCTAAAGGGAAAAATGACAGCTTCTTCCGGGCGAGGACATCCGTGCAAATGGATGTCCTCGCTTGCTTTTATAAGCGGGAACGATAAAACTTTGTTAAAAAAACAGCATCTTCCCAAAATAACGCATTTTTCCTCTTGTTTTTATTGGAAATATCAAAAAGACCCGCTATATTTGCTATGTTTTTGTTGAAAATCAACAGAAGAAACGCAAGTAAGCAGATGTTTCTTCCGGCAAAGCTTCAGGTAGAGCGAAAAAGTTCATTTGCATACCGGATGAGCCTCAGATGAAGTGAGAAGATGAATTTTTGTTTCAGATGAGCCTCGGATGATATCAAAAGCTTAAGTTTTATTACAGATGAGGCTCAGCCAACGCGAAAAGCTTAATTTTTATTACAGACGAGCCTCAGACGAGGTAAAAAGTTTCCGGATCACATCAGCCGAGCCTCAGCCGACATAAAAATTAAAAATATCACGCCTGACAATCCTCCATCCTATCTTAAAAACTACTTTTTTAAACCTGCCGGGCCTCAGCCGGTAAACATCGTTTTACTTCCAAGACCAGACGAGCCTCAGCTCTCTACACAATGATTCCATTATGCTCATCCGAGACTCATCCGCGCCTGAATCGAAAGGGAAAAATTCTCCTTAACGATAAGGATATAATCATAAAAAGGATGTATCATTTTAAAATTAATCAGACATGAATGAACTTGAAAGTGTAAGACAGAGTGCTCTCCAAAACATGGAGTTTGTCACAATGGAACGTGAAACAGTGGTTGATATCGAAGCCACTGCCGTGGAGATACTCACCGCCGATGCTCCCCTGAAAAAGTATGTGGTGGATGTCAAAAACGGTATTGATCCGCTCGAAGCGGCAACAAAAAACCCGAGGAAAGACCCCAAAAACAAGATTATCAACGAAAAAGATGAACGCCGGGATAAAGCCATCAGCCGTTTCGGAAGGCGGCTCTATTATTTCGAACTCTCGGAAGATCCCGACGAGCGTGCGGCATTCGAAACTCTCGAACCGCTGTGGATTCAACATCGCGACATCTTGTCGATGAATAAGAAAAACCAAACCGGGTCAACCGACAATTTTATAAACGACCTCAAGAAAGAACCGTTCGCTTCGGCTGTCACCACCTTGACCATGTCGCCGGAACAGAATGCTATCGAAGAAACGAACAATGACTTCCGCGCCTCCGAAAGCGACAAACGTTCGGTCAAGACCACCCATGAGAATGTCAAAGCCAAAGATTTGCGCAAAACACTTGAATCGGCGAACAACAACCTTTGCGAATATGTGTATGTCATGGCCAAAGCATATCCCGACAATGCACAGTGGAACAAACTGCTCACCGTTATCAATGTAATCCGCAAACGTTATTCCGAGTTGCTTGTCCATCGCCAAGCTCACAGTAAAAAGAAACCGGATAAAACGGACGATAAATAAGTATTTTCACCGGGAGGACTCCGAGTTAAACGGGCCTTCCCGTTAATGCGACCACAGAATATTGATTCTTAGAAACTGTTTGGAATTTTCCGAATGATCTGATTTTGTTTATTCTTTATTTTATATCTTTGTCTGAACAATATAGGAGAAAATCAGTATGGCTATTAAAAAGAAAACAACGGAAAAGGCAATTTCCTTTCCAAAAAAAACAGCCCCGAAAGGAAGCTTTAAAACCGGTGCCGATGTCATCCGGGAACTGGAAGAACAAGGCATCAAACTGGGACAGGGGCCGAAATCGAAATTAGAATTGTTTTGGGAATCGATACCTGATGGAGCGATTGAAATTGTAGATATGGACGCGATCCTGCAATAATCTTATGCAGTATTACTTAGACACAAATATTTTAGTCTTTTTTCTGTCAAAGCAATTTGACGAAATAGACCGCAATGTACAGGCCTTTCTTAGAGATTATGCGTCTATTTTGCATGCGAGCAATATTGCTGTACAGGAACTACTTCTTTTGTACCGTATCGGGAAGTTCAAATCTAAATTTTATAAATCCGAAATTGATTTGATAAATGGCATAAAGAAAGCGAATATACGCATTGTCTATTTTATCTCGACGCCTATGCATCGTTGCAAATAGAAGACGGGCATAAGGATATGAACGACCATGCCATTATCGCACAAGCCATCTCGGACAGGATACCGCTCATCTCTTCCGATCACGAGTTTGGGTACTATACCGGACAGGGATTGGATTTTATATTCAACCAACGATAAATTTCCTTAGCGATTCTCCGTCGCCGGTCGCTGCTCTGCGGCAACCGAAGGAATAGTATGCAATCGCAAATCCGCATAAATTTCGTCCGTCGATTTCGTGCGAATGAACCATTTATCTTTATCAAACAGCCAGGTAACGGGAAGCACCGGCTTGAAGCGCCACGGTTTAAGTTCGACCGTAGCCACACCTTGCCCCACGATATCGAGTTCTTTGGCGGCAGCAAACGATAAATCGATGATCCGACTCCGATGTATCGGCCCGCGATCGGTCACTTTCACCACAACGGTTTTCTTATTCCTCGGATTTGTCACCTCGAGCAATGTCCCGAAAGGCAATGTGCGGTGTGCGCAAGTGAGGCTGTCTTTGTGGTAGGGCTCTCCGCTCGACGTCCGTCTTCCGTGAAAACGGGAAGCATAAAATGACGCCTTGCCCGAATCTTGTGCAAGGATTGCCAACGTACAAATAAGCGCAATAATGAAAGAATAAAATCGTTTCATAGTCCTTGTATATGACTTTACGAATTGCAAATTAACACATTTTCCCCGACAAAAACAAACCGATGGCCTTAAAATGCAGAATGCACAATGAAGAATGAATGATATTTGAAGCATAAATAACCAAAATAATTGATTATTTTTGCGGAAAACAAGTAAGTTATGAACGATGAAACTATAAAGCAAGAGGCCGATCCGTATCGTATTCCTCCGGCAACAAGAATCGGACACATTCATCTGAAAGTTTCCGATTTAAAACGGTCTCTTGAATTTTACTGCAATCTATTGGGGTTTGAACTCACCATGAGGTATGGTGCCGATGCGGCATTTATCTCGGCCGGAGGTTACCATCATCATATAGGATTGAATACGTGGGAGAGTAAGAATGCGCCTCCTGCGTCTCCTTATTCCGTGGGCCTGTACCACATGGCCATCCTCTACCCTACCCGTCGTGACCTTGCCGTTGCGGCAGACCGGCTTTTAAAAGCAGACTATCCGTTAACGGGAGCGTCCGATCATGGCGTGTCGGAGGCGATTTATCTGGATGACCCCGATGGAAACGGTGTGGAACTTTATTGGGACCGCCCCCGCGACCAATGGCCTAAAAAACCGGACGGATCTCTCGACATGTATACCCGCCGGCTCGATTTTCAAGGCTTGTTGAGCTTACTCTGATTTCATCCGAGGTGTGAGTATCCCGTTTAAATAGAATCGGGGGCATCGCCTTACGCAACGCCCCCGATAAAAAACTGCGACCCGATTATTTTTTCTTCGAAGTGATAATGATAACGCCGTTCTTGCCTTTATCCCCGAACTCTTTTGTGGCCTGAGGCACCTTCCAAACAGAGACCGATTCGATAGCATTCGCATCCAACGCATCCATTTCTTCGGCGCTTATCGTCTTTCCGTCCAGAATAACCAACGGACGTTTTTCAACCGGAATATTCTCCAACGACGGATTATCGGCGGACTGCCCCGTCACCACAAATTTATCCGGTGAATACTGTATCGTCGTCTTTAATTTGCCTTCCGGTTGCCCGGCTTCCTCTTTCGACGTCACTTTTTCCTTCGTCGTGTTATCCGTGCCCGCTTGTTTTTTAGAGGTTATGAGAACTACTCCGTTCTTCCCTTCTTCTCCATATTGTTCGACGGCGTATTGATTTTTCAATACCGATATCGACTCGATATCCTCGGGATTGATCGAAGAAATGTCTTTCACTTTTTCCCCATCCACGATATAAAGAGGATTATCAAGGGGACTCTTTTTATCTCTGGCAAGCAGGTGAATAGACGTCGGCATATCGCCATAACCGATAACTTTCACACTATCGTCCGGCAGGTTTTTGTTTTTTTCCACTACCGGTTGCGCCTGTAACGAAGGCACGGAAAGAATCACGGCCGATAAAGCCAGCACAGGAACTCCTATGGCATACAGCCATTTCTTTTTGTTGTTTGATTTGTTTTTCATCATCATGTAAATACGTTTGTGCAAACCGCGCCGTTGAAAATTATTTGCCAGAGCAAATGTTTGTTCTCCCACGCTTTTGCGGATTAATAATAATTGATATTGTTTTGCATCGATGCCTTGAGTAAGTACCTGTTCGTCGGCCTGAAATTCATGCACGGCTTGGACCTCCCTTCGGAGCAACCATGAAAAAGGATTGAACCAAAACAGGCAAGTGAACAAGTCGGCCAAGAGTACGTCAGCCGAATGCCGCAGACGAACATGGGCTTCTTCGTGATAAATAACCGCTTGATGATCCGGCTGCCGGTCGTTGCGTGAAATCACCACATAGTTCATCCAACTGAAAGGTGAAACAGCTTGTTCGGTAATACACAATTGCGTTTTTCCTGCAAGCGGATGTTTCTCCGACCGCCGGATAATACGCATCAGGGCATAAAAGCCGATCAGAAACCGCATCACCGTCCATGCGCATCCGGCAACAAAAACAACCATGAATGCCGGAACCCAGGGAATGGCGGCCAACGGCTGAGCTGCTTTATTCTTTTGAAAGTCGATAGGGATTTGCTCCGTATCGAAACCATTCCTTTTCAATGTTTGCTCTTCCGAAACGGGCAAAAATCCGTAATCGAACAAGGGCAGGACACAGATCAGGAACATGATGATGAGTAACATCACCCGGTTTAATCGATAGAAGGTGTTCCGGCTTAAAAACAGTTTGTAAAAGCCATAGAACAGAGCCAGCAGGACGGAGGCACGCAACAAATAATACAAAAAGGCTTCCATCGGTCATGATTTTTTAGTGTCGGACTCTCCCACTTCATCGAGAAGTTTGCGCACTTCCTCTACCGAAAGCGCCTCTTCCTTAATCAGGGACGAAACAACACTCAAGTAGGAGTTATCGAAATATTTTTTCACGACCTGCCTCAGTGTTTGGTTTTTATAATCGGTTTCTCCGACGAGGGAAAAATACCGGTACGTGGTGCCGAACGATTCGTGAGAGAGAAACCCCTTCTCTTCCAACGCCCGCACATAGGTCGATAACGTATTAAAATGGGGTTTCGGTTCGGGATGCATCTGTACGAGTTGCCGGACAAACAAGGGTCCGTTATCCCAAAAATAGCGCATGATTTCTTCTTCTTTTGCCGTTAAATCTTTCATATAAATTCTCATTTTATGATTCACACGACAAAGGTAACTATTATTTTTAGTTTAGCAACTATATAATATAGTTTTTCAACGATTCGTTTTAGTTAAAAATAAAAAAGACAAAAAAATAAGATTATCAAGACGCCAAGAATACGATCACAACATCACTCCATTTATAATTTTTTGTCATTAAATATCTTTGAATGGTATTTTTTGTACCTTTGCCTCACGAGTTTGTGAAAAGTGCAAATAAACAGTCCATGGACAACGAGTTGGATTATAAGATCGAATTTGAAAAAGTTTATTGTTCCTATTATTCAAGAATGAAACGCTTTGCGCAAGAATACGTCCTTCACGAAGAAGATGCGGAGAATATCGTGCAAGACGTCTTTCTCGAATTATGGGAACACAAGGAAGTCCTTTCTACCTACGTTTATTCGTCGGGATTCTTATTCACCTCGGTCAAAAACCGTTGCATTGACTTTCTTCGCCGAAAAACCCGTTCGCTAAAAATCTCCTCTGAGCTCCAAGAAGAATATGCTTACACCCTTCAGATGAAACTACAGTCATTGGAAGCTTTTGAAGAGGAACTGTTTTCGAAACCGGATATAGAAGCAATCATCACGAATGCAGTCAATAACCTTCCCGATAAATGCCGGGAGATTTTCATTATGAATAAATTCCAGGGGAAAAAACAGCGAATCATTGCCGAAGAACTCGACATTTCCATTCACACGGTCGAAAGCCAGATGGCGATTGCTTACAAAAAACTCAAAGAAGATTTAAAAGATTTAGCGCCACTTTTTTTGTTCCTTTTTAGTATATAATATTTTGCCAATCCCCTTGTCTCCTGTCTAAGACTATCGGCGTTAGCCATTATCGCGCGCAGCGTTTGTCGCCGAAGGCATTATCGGGCGAATCTTCACGCTCTTCCGGTTTCTCTGTATGACTTTATTTTCATTTTTTTCTAAATTCTTTTAGCGGATTTTTCCAGTTCGTTCGTTTTATGAATATCAAAGATTAAAAAATGGAGGATCGAATACTAAAATATGTCCTTGGAGAACTCAATACTTCCGAAAAAGCGGCATTGAGAAAACAACTTGAAGCGGATAAGTCGTTGAAAGAAGAATTTATCCGTATACAAAACACCTATGCACTCACGCTGTTATCGGAACAGGCTATCAATAAACAAGAAGGACAAAAGCATTTCGATTGTTTCCTGCAACGGCTCAAACACCAGAAAAGACGAAGGATCATCAAGACAACATTACAATATGCGGCCATTGTTGCCCTTCTTATTGCGTCGACTGTTTTGGCAACACTTCATTTCTCAACTTCCGAAACACCTCCGCTAGCAATGAATAGCTTGCATGTCCCTGCCGGACAACGAGCCCAACTCACCTTAAGTGACGGCACGGTTGTTTGGCTTAATGCACAGTCGACCTTCACTTATCCCTCCCAATTCAAAAACAACAGCCGCGAAGTAAAAGTGATAGGAGAAGCATTTTTCGATGTCGCCAAGGATGCGAAGAAGCCTTTCATCGTTTCGTCTCAAAATATAAAAATGGAAGTATTGGGAACGCAATTCAACGTCTACAGTTATCCCGAAAATGAGTACATACAAACCGACTTGGTAGAAGGATCACTCAAGATCGTACAAAGAGACAACGAGAAAAATACAACGATATTGAAACCGAATGAACAGCTGATCATTCGGGATGGGAAAATGCATGTAAATAATATAACTGATTATGAGCATTTTCTTTGGAAAGAGGGGATTTATTGTTTTCAGAATGAACGGCTGATCGACATCCTAAAAAAACTCGAACTATATTATGATGTGGAAATCATCGTGAAAGATCCGGGAATCTTTAATGTTCGCTACACCGGAAAATTCCGTCAACGGGATGGTATCGATGAAATCCTGCGCATTATCCGGAAAGTGAAACCGTTTAAAATAAATAGAGACATCGAAAATAACAGAATCACCATAACAAAGTGACGGTAGAATAAGCAACCGATTAAAATATAATGTAGACCCCTTTAAAACATATTGCCTATGGTCAATGAAGAATAAGAGCAAAATCAAAAGAGCGATAAGCGCTGCCACGCCTATCGCCCGAAAAGCAAACACTCAGTATAGTATAGTATTTACTTAAAACAGTTACAAATATATGAAAATAAAATTTCTAATATCGCCTTTTCATTCAGAAAAAGACGCATTTAAACATTTACTTAGAATAATGAAAGTCGCTTTAATTTTTTTATTTATAGTATCCTTTCAGTTGGCGGCGAACAGTACAAAAGCACAAGATGCTGTTATAGAATTACAGAACAGCCAAATAACCGTCGGTCAATTGATCAACGAAATTGAAAAGCAAACGGACTACTTAGTCGTTTACAGTAATCGGGAATTAGATACATCGCGGAAAATAAATCTAAAACACAAATCCGACAAAGTATCGAATTATCTCCGACAAGCACTTCATGATACCGATATGGGATATGACTTTGAGAATAATTACATCGTTCTTTCAAAGAAAATATCGGAGATCCGTGATTTGATAATTACCCAGCAACCTGGAAAAACCATTCGCGGAACGATTGTAGATAATAGTGGTGCCCCCATTATTGGCGCTAATGTTATAGAAGTGGGAAAAACATCCAACGGTACCATGACGGATACCGACGGGAATTTTTCCTTACAAGTAGGAGTAAACGCTATCCTGCATATTTCTTATATCGGATATCTGGAACAAAAAATTTCCACCGTTGGTAAAACAACTTTTAATATTGTTTTACAGGAAAGTACAGAGACATTGAAAGAAGTAGTGGTTACGGCACTCGGTATAAAGCGAGAAGAGAAAGCATTAGGATATTCCGTTCAAAAAGTCTCAGGGGAAAGTATTAATACAGTTAAATCTGTTGACTTCGCAACGAATCTGACAGGTAAGGTCGCGGGGTTAGATGTTCAAAATAGTACAGAATTTAATGAAACTCCAACTTTGCAGTTACGAGGAGAAACTCCTTTATTAGTTATAGACGGGATTCCCTATAAAAATATGACATTACGGGATATTGCTTCTGATGATATCGAATCCATAGATATATTAAAAGGAGCAACAGCCTCTGCACTATACGGTGCGCGTGGCGGGAGTGGAGCCATTATGATTACTTCAAAAAGGGCAAAAAAGGAAGGAGTAGACATATCCGTAAATAGTAGCACAATGTTTAATGCCGGATATTTAAAAATTCCGGAAGTACAGACGTCTTATAGCACGGGGCAGGCCGGAGAATATCTGGCAGGCAGCTATGTATGGGGAAACAAACTCAATATTGGTCGTGAAGCCTTACAATGGAATCCACAGACACGCGAATGGGAAATGCAACTTTTGGTTTCCAAAGGTAAAAACAATCTGAAGAACTTTCAGGAATTAAGTTTCGTAACGAATAATAATATCAGTATCACTCAAAAAGGAAGATATGGCAGTTTTAGGACTTCATTGACCCATATTTATAATAAAGGTCAATGGCCAAATGAAAAGCTAAACAAACTTACTTATACGGTTGCAGGTGAAATGAATCTTGATAAATTCAAATCGGAAGCTGGTTTAACCTACAATAAACGTTTCTATCCAAATATGGGAGGTAAAGGTTATGGAGGAAGCGGATATTTATATAATCTCTTAATTTGGAGTGGAACGGACTTCGATATTCGCGATTATAAAAATTACTGGTTAAAAGAAGGTGAACTGTCTAATTGGATGGATCGGAGTTGGTACGAAAACCCTTATTTGATTGCAAATGAAGTAACGACATCCAATGACTATAATCTAATGAATGCCTATATAAATACATCTTACGAAATTACGCCATGGTTGAAAATGATCTTACGTTCTGGAGCTGATTTCTCTTCAGGTAAAACGGAATGGCAAACTCCAATTGGCACTTCGGCCGGATGGGGAAGTAAGAAGGGATATTATGGTATAAAAAATGAAAATAATTTCAGTATCAATAACGACTTTCTATTGATAGGAGAAAAATCATTAAATGATTTTGCCATCAATGGCTTTTTTGGAGGAACAATTTACTATTACAATACAAATATGCTAACTGGGGAAACAAAAAATGGCATTATTCTTCCCGAATACTATTCTTTGGCAGCTTCTGTTGAACCATCGACATCAAGTAAAAGCATGCTTCGAAAACAAGTTAATTCATTATATGGGAAAATGGCTTTTTCGTGGAAAAGCACTGTTTTTATCGAAACGACAGGACGCAACGACTGGTCATCGACATTATCCAAGCATAGTCGTTCGTATTTCTATCCATCAGTATCCGGAAGTATTATAATATCTGAATTCGTTTCCATGCCTTCATGGGTCAATTTTTGGAAATTCAGAACATCATGGACAAAAACAAAAAACGATGCCGGAATTTATGACATCAATACCGTATACAATATTAGTACAAATGTGTGGAATGATATGAGTGCTGCTTATAATCCTCGCTCTATTCGAAGTATAACGCTACGTCCTTCGACATCGCGCACCTATGAAATAGGTACTGTACTTTCTTTCCTAGACAATCGCTTACGTGTGGATTATACATACTACAATAAATCCAATTACAATAATACTCGAGATGTTCCTCTGAGTCCAACAACCGGCTATACTAACACTTTAATAAACTTCAATGAAAATCAACTTCGTCAAGGACATGAATTGACAATAACCGCAGATATCATCAAAAATAAGAATTTAAATTGGAGCAGTATTTTCAATTGGGCCAGAGATCGTTATTATTATGAAAAAATAGACCCTATTTATTCAACACAAAAACCTTGGATTGCTAAAGGGAAACGTTGGGACTGGGTATCCGTCTATGATTATCAACGAAATAATGAGGGAAGTATTATTCATGACGCTTCCGGATTACCTTTGCTTAACCCATATGAATCACTTCTTGGATATTCTGCTCCTGACTGGACATGGGGCTTTTCGAATTCTTTTCATTGGAAAAATTTTTCTATAGACATCGGGTTCGACGGAAGGATTGGAGGTATTATGTTTTCCAAAATAGATCAAGCATTATGGAATTCCGGCGCCCATATAGATAGTGATAATCAATACCGCTATGAAGAAGTTGTAAATGGCAATAAAACTTTTGTGGGACAAGGCGTTAAATTGGTCTCTGGAAGCGCTGAATGGGACTCTTATGGAAACATTCTGAGCGATAATCGTGTTTTTGCTCCAAATGACATTAAAGTTTCTTATGAAATTTATCAAACAACGACAAATCCTTGGGTTGGAAGTATGCGCTCCCAAAATTATTTAGACCCCACATTTATTAAATTGCGTAATTTTGCAATAAATTATTCTTTACCCAAACGAATAAGTGAAAAAATGAAGATAAAAGGTTTTTCTATCGGTGTTGTAGGGCAAAATCTTTGGATATGGACAAAAGCATTTCGTTTTTCAGACCCTGACAAGGGGTTGGAAGACGTTAATTCACCATCCACACGTTTAGTTGGTTTTAATATGAAATTCGACATATAATTTAGCATTATGAAACAGGTTATTAAATATATATCAATAGCACTAAGTATTATCATATACTTTAGTTGCTCCAATTTTGAAGATATCAATACAAATCCAGATGCTTCAACAAAAGTAAATTCATCCTTATTAGCGACCGGGGTCATATCAAATTTGGTTAAGCCCGTATCAATGTATAATTTTACGGATCATCTCTTCGTATCCATGTATTTAGGATGGGGAGAAGGGACTAAAGGTGAACAATATAATAACTTCGGCAGAATAAATTTTGATAAATATACTTTATTAAAGGATTGTGAAACTATGGCGGAATTAGCGCCCGACGACGCTAAAAATGCTTATGAAGGATTGGGCTTACTCATAAAGTCTATAACCTTATTCAATCTAACAATTAGTGTCGGAGATATACCTTATAGTCAAATTTTGCAAGGAGAGGAAGGTGTATTTACCCCTAAATATGATTCCCAGAAAGATGTATGCCTACATATTTTAGAAGATTTGGAAACAGCTTATTCAAAATTATCAAATGCTACAGATTTCGAGGGCGATATTGTTTACGGCGGCGACTCCAAGAAATGGGCAAAAGTTGTCAGTGCTTTTCAACTGCGTGTTTTAATTAATTTGTCCAAAAAGGCCACAGATCAAGATTTGAAGATAGTTGAACGATTCAAAAAAGTATACGATACCGGATTATTAATGGAATCGAATACAGATAATCTGCAGTTAACATTTTCTGATAAAGCGGGTCAATTATATCCAATAAATTCATCCCAATATCAACATTGGGAATACCCTATGGTCTCTGATTTCATGATCGATATATTGAAAAGGAATCAAGATTATCGCCTGTTTTATTATGCTAAGCCCTCTCAAATAAAATTAGATGAAGGAATATCCTCTAATTCATGGGATGCATTTGTCGGGGTTGATCCGACGGCTCCATTAGCAGAAATCAAAAGTCTTTTTGCACAAAAAGCTTGTAGCGGACTGAATGCCCGTTATGTATCTTATATCCCGGGAGAACCCTTTATTACATTGGGATACGCTGAACAAAATTTCATTTTAGCAGAAGCTGCTCTACGCGGTTGGATTAATGGTGATCCCAATGAATTTTACAAAAGGGGAATTCGGGCAAATATGGAATTTATCAGTAAATATACTCCTGACGATATAACCTATCACTATGGTCATCCGTTGACTCCAGAATATATATCAGCCTTTATAGAAAAAGAATCTGTACAGTTAACCGGTTCTTTGGATGATAAATTAGAAAAAATATTGGAACAAAAATACATTGCTGCATTTATGCAACTACCCTATCAGCCTTATTTCGACTACAGACGTACTGGGTACCCTAAATTTTCAATAAACCCAAAAACAAATATGAATTTTAACGCTCCTGATAAAATTCCTGTTCGCTGGAAATATCCAGAAGTAGAAATATCCTACAATAAAGCCAATTTGGAAGAAGCTCTTCAACGGCAATTCGGAGGCTCTGACGAAATAAACAAACTTATGTGGATTTTGCAGGAATAATTAATTTATTAAAAATAAAATGAATCGTTTAGATTATGATAAAAGTGAAATTGTTTTTACCACTATTGCTTAGTTTTTTAATAGGCAATACAAATATGTTCTGCGGAACATATGAACAAGAAAAAATCGCGGAGAATCCCGAAGAGAAAAACAGCAAACCTGTCTCCAAACCTTCCAAGCAGACAGAATTGAAAGTCCTGCAACTTAATGTGTGGATGGGAACGACAATGGTTCCCGGCGCCTTTGGTGGACTGGTAGATTTTATTGTGCAGTTGGACCCGGACGTTGTGCTTTTATGTGAATTGAAAAACGAGGGCGACCTAACGTACAGTCATAAACTGGTAAACGCCTTAAAAGAAAGAGGCAAATCCTATTACGGGGAAAATCTTACGCTGGATGTGGGGATTCTTTCGAAATATAAAATCGATAATCCGGAGCCGCTCAAGGATGCCGGCTCCATCTTAAAGGCTTCCATCGATATCCGTAATCAAAAAATCGTCCTCTACTCGGCTCATTTGGATTATACCCATTACGAATGCTATCTTCCCCGGGGATATAGCGGCACGACATGGCAAAAAATCGAAGCTCCGGTAACCGATGCCGATTCTGTCCTTCAAGCAAACCGTATCTCCACAAGAGATGAATCCATTAAGGCTTTTTTGGCAGATGCGCAAAATGAAACCGGCAACGGCAATATCGTGATCATCGGCGGTGATTTTAATGAACCCTCTCATCTCGATTGGCAGGAGGATACTAAAAATCGTTGGGATCACAATGGGGTGGTGATTAATTGGGACTGTTCGTACATGCTTGCAGAAGCGGGCTATAAAGATTCTTACCGGGAAATTTATCCTGATCCGGTAAGGTTTCCCGGGTTTACGTTCCCTTCAGCCAATAAAGATACCGATGTTAGCAAGTTGTCATTTTGTCCCACTGTAGATGAGCGGGACCGAATCGATTTCATTTACTATCATCCTTCACCGGCTGTTAAATTGACGGATGCCCGCATTGTAGGGCCGTCGGGTTCGGTATATTATGGCGAAATGAGAAAGCACGATGCGGAGGATGTTTTCATAGAACCCAAAGGTGTTTGGCCGACCGATCATAAAGGTAATTTTGTCACCTTTAGATTAGCTGTAAGAGAATGAATGTTATCTAATCAAAAATAACATTTGATTTACAGTAATCTCTTCAATATTGTTTCATATAAATCATAAAAAAGGAGGGATTTGCTACTACAACGAACCAATATACCTTGCAAGTTGAAGTTGGAGACATGGTGACTTATTCATGGAAAAAGTCACCATTTGTTACCTCCGGTAGAAAAACACTTGTAGTTGGGTGCTCAGGCTTTTTACACTAAAAAAGAAATGAATAATTATCAAATAAACGACAAAACATGATGAAAAAGAGAATTACATTTATTTTTCTTACTAGCATTTTATTGTTTAGCTGTACTTCTCAGAAGCAAGTACCGGGTAAAGTTTGGACGAAAGAGAAGGCGAAAGAATGGAGTCAAGAACATGGGTGGATCAGAGGATGTAATTTTATTCCAAGCACAGCTGTCAATCAATTAGAAATGTGGCAGGCCGAAACTTTCGATCCGACTACAATCGACCGGGAACTTGGATGGGCTGAAAATATCGGCATGAATTGCATGAGGGTGTATTTACATCATGCTGCATGGAAACAGGACAAAGAGGGGTTTAAAAAGAGAATAAATAATTACCTGGATATTGCAAGTAAACACGCTATCTCAACTATTTTTGTTTTCTTAGATGATTGTTGGAATCCGTCTTTTACAACAGGGAAACAGCCAGACCCTCAATCGGGAGTTCACAATTCAGGCTGGATACGCGATCCCGGAGATTTATATCATCGGGGGGATAGTACAAAGATATTGCCGGTATTAGAATCCTACGTAAAAGATATCCTAACCACCTTTAAAGAGGATAAACGAATTATCTTATGGGATTTGTACAATGAACCGGGAGGCTCCAATCCTTTTTATATGTGCGGAGACTCTAGTTTGCCTTTGCTTAAGAAAATTTTTGAATGGGGAAGAACAGTAAATCCTTCGCAACCCCTAACAGCCGGGATTTGGACACAGGCGTTTCCGAATCTCAATAAATTTCAGATGGAAAACTCGGATATTATAAGCTATCACTCATACGAATCTTTGGAAAATCACACGAAGCTCATCGACGAACTTAAGCAATATGATCGTCCTTTGGTTTGTACGGAATATATGGCACGTACTCAAAACAGTACATTCGAGTCTATTATGCCTATATTGAAAAAAGAAAATATCGGAGCTATTAATTGGGGATTGGTATCAGGAAAGACAAATACTATTTTTGCTTGGGATACTCCCATGCCGGATGTAAAAGAACCTCCTCTCTGGTTTCATGATATTTTCAGAAAAGATGGAACTCCATTTTCACAAAAAGAAGTAGATTTTATAAAGAATCTTACGTTGAAGAATTAATTATCTCGATGTTTTAAAACAAAATATCACAAGACTATAATATTTAATCAGATAAGAATAAAAAGAAGCTGAACTTGCATTATTCAGGCTTTTCAATTTAGAGATATTCAAAATATTAAATTACTCCATTCACGCAAGAAATTTATAATGAAGTGAATATACTAAAACAAAGAGCTTGAACAATGCAGATTCGCTTTACCTGTTATCAAAACTACTCTGATTTGGCGAAAAGTAGAACTTTCTCTAAAGCGGCACTTTCGCGTATGACAGGTATTCATCAAAAACAATTGGGCCATTATTATGCCAGCGGATTGAAAAAACCCCGTCCTGCTACGATAGAAAAAATCGAGAATGCAGTTCGTCAATTTGTGAAAGACATGAACCAAGTGCATTTAGTTTAAGATACGTTTATTTCATCCGATTATTTTTTTTAAGCATCTCGTTCAGCATCCATTGAATTTGGCCATTAACGCTGCGGAACTCATCGGATGCCCATTTTTCAATGGCGTCCATCGTCTCCGAGTCGACACGTAATGCAAAATTCTTTGTTGTCTTTTCTTTCTTAGCCATTTATATCTCCTAAACAATCATTCCAACCCTTTATACACTATCCAAACTTCTTTTCTGAAGGAATTTGCATGAAGCTCTTCTTTATATTATAAATACCGACTATTGATAAAGAGTCCCCGTATTTAAAACCGGCTGCGCAGATTCATCGGCACAGAGCACGACCAGTAAATTACTTACCATTGCCGCCTTTTTATCCGCATCCAACGCAACGATATTTTCATCTTCAATTCTATCGAGCGCCATTTTCACCATGGTAACAGCCCCTTCCACAATTTTTTCGCGTGCCGATATAATGGCTTCGGCTTGTTGGCGACGAAGCATCACCGCGGCTATTTCGGGTGCATAGGCTAAATAATTGATCCGCGCCTCCAGCACTTCGATACCGGCCATTTCCAACCGGTTATTGAGTTCTGTCAATAAATCTTCATTTATTTCTTCCCCTCCCGATCGAAGCGTCACTTCATTATCGGCGACCACATTATTGTCATACGCATAATGACCGGCTACCTGCCTTAATGCGGCATCGCTTTGCACGGCCACGAAATCCTCGAATGCATCCATTTTGCTGGCTACAGAAGAAGACTCTGCGGTTCCCTGCTTACCGGGACCCGATGAAGCCATTGTCTGCGCATCTATTTCGAACATGGCTTTATAGGTATCTTTCAGTCTCCAAACCAACACTAAGCCGATCAATACAGGATTCCCCACCTTATCATTTACTTTTATGGGTGCTCCATTCAGGTTTCGCGCCCTCATCGACAGCTTTTTCTTGGTCATAAATGGATTTATCCAGAAAAATCCGGTCTCCTTAAACACGCCTTTATATTTTCCGAAGAAAATCATAACAATCGCTTCATTCGGCTCTAACTTGACGAACCCGAATAAGCAAATCAACCACAAAACAGATAATAAAATACCGGTTATAATACCCGGGGTACTTAAAAAGAAGCTTCCCACCGTTATTCCCAATAACAGAAACAAAACAAAGAGCATCAAAAAACCATTTGCTCTAAAACCTTTGAAACTAAATTCTTTTGCAGTCATAACAAAAAATCGTATTAATATTACTTTGATATCACAAATATATAATCTGTTTTCACATTAACCAAATAAACAAACACGTTTTAATATCTTTTAATATGATTATGCGACTCCGGGAATTACTTTAGGTTCCTTTTTATTCATTTTCCGCTATTTAAGGTGCCGGATATAAGGCAAAAATGCTATCTTTGTCAATTATTTAAGTGATGGAAGAATAGTTTAATTCATATAGAGCAATTATTTAATTCATTATTTATATTTTAGATGAAAAGAACAATATTAATCGCATTAGCAGCTATGACATTATTTGCATGCAATAATCCGACAAAGAAAGGGACTTCACCGATCAGTGAACCCGGAACAATTTTCTACACCGACTATGATACTCCTTATGATACGCCTCCTTTTGAGAAAATTACGGAAAACGATTACCGTCCGGCATTTGCATTCGGCATAGAACAACAATCGAAAGAAATAGACTCCATCGCCAATAATTCGGATGCTCCGACATTCGAAAATACGATTGTCGCTCTCGACAACAGCGGAAGCATTCTCGACCGGGTATCGGCCGTTTTTTTCACATTAGAAGGAGCCGAGAGAACGGATACCATCGAACAGATCGCTTTGGAAATTTCGCCTGAACTGACGGAACATAACGATAATATTTATCTAAACCAATCTCTTTTCAATCGTATCCAAACGTTACACAATCAGGCTGACAGTCTCGGATTAACAACCGAACAGCATCAATTGCTCGACAAGTATTACAAGCGTTTTGTGCGTTCGGGTATCACCCTTGATGAAACGGCAAAAGCGCGACTTCGCGAAATCAATAAAGAGCTATCTTCTTTAACATTGAAATTCGGAAACAACGTAGTAAAAGAAACAAATAATTACCAATTGGTTATCGACAATGAAAAAGACCTCTCCGGATTGCCGCAAGCCGTCATCGCGACCGCCGCAGAAACAGCCAAAGACAAAGGACTGGAGGGTAAATGGGTTTTCACGCTGCAAAAAACCAGTTGGTTACCCTTCTTACAATATGCCGATAACCGGAACCTTCGCGAACAGTTATATAGAGCAATGTATACTCGCGGCGACAACGACAATGAATTTGATAATAAGCAAATCATCAATAAAATTATCAATCTCCGTATCGAAAAAGCTCACTTAATGGGTTATGATTCTTTTGCTGATTTCTCTTTGGAAGAAACAATGGCTAAAACACCTAAAGCCGTTTATGATTTACTGAATACTATTTGGAAGCATGCTTTGCCTCAAGCTAAAAAAGAAGCGGCTGAATTACAAACCCTGATTGACAAAGAAGGCGGCAATTTCAAACTGCAATCGTGGGACTGGTGGTATTATACCGAAAAGTTACGCAACGAAAAATATGCGCTGAATGAAGCGGAAATAAAGCCTTATTTCAAGATGGAGAATGTTCGCGAAGGAGTGTTTACCGTAGCCAACAAGCTCTATGGATTAAATTTTAAAAAGCTGGATAACATCAATGTATATCACCCCGAAGTAGAGACTTATGAAGTAACCGACGCCGACGGCTCACATCTGGCGGTTTTTTACACCGATTATTTTCCTCGCGCGGGTAAAAGTGTAGGCGCATGGATGGGTAGCATCCGTGACCAATCGAACGTTAATGGAGAGAATATCCGTCCGCTGGTGTACAATGTAGGCAATTTCACACGGCCGACCAACGATACGCCTTCGCTGCTTACGCTCGATGAAGTGGAAACGATGTTTCATGAGTTCGGTCATGCTCTTCATGGAATGTTATCCGATGTTCATTATAAAGGATTATCCGGAACCAGCGTTTATCGCGATTTCGTAGAACTGCCTTCGCAGGTTCTGGAACATTGGGCTTTCCATCCGGAGGTACTTAAACTCTATGCGAAACATTATGAAACCGGTGAAATCATTCCGGACTCGCTCATTGAAAAAATGAATGCCGCAGCCAATTTCAACCAAGGCTTCACAACGACCGAATTGGTGGCTGCCGCCTTGCTCGATATGGATTGGCATACGCAAAAAGAACTGAAAAAGTATGACGTCCGTAAGTTCGAGAAAGAAGCGATGCAAACAATCGGTTTGATTGACGAAATCATTCCCCGTTACCGGAGTACTTACTTCAATCATATTTTCAGCGGAGGCTACTCGGCGGGCTATTATAGCTATCTATGGTCGGAAGTATTGGATGCCGACGCATTCCAACCTTTTCTGGAAAAAGGCATATTCGATGCGGAAACCGCCGCTTCTTTCCGGGCGAACATTTTGTCGAAAGGTGGAAGCGACGATCCCATGAAACTTTATATTCAATATAGAGGTTCCGAGCCCAATGCCGTTTATTTATTAAAGAACAGAGGCTTTGTAAAATAATTCATTTGCGAAAGGGCAGAATCATCCGATTAAAAAATAATCGGATGATTTTGCTCTTAAAAAGATAAAAAAGGTGTATATTTGCAACCTCAAAATAAAGGGCATGGATAATGCCTTTATTTTTGGGAAGATATCTTTTAAGATCCTAATCAAGAAACAATTTGTAAATAATCTATAAAAAAGTAAACGTAATATTGAAATGCAAAACAAAGGATTTATTCAAGTTTTCAGCATTATCCTCACGCTTATTTGTTTGTTCTATCTGTCCTTTACTTTTGTAGGTTGGCAGTATAACAAGAAAGCCAATGAGTATGCAAACGGGAACTTAGCCCTAAAGAATCAATACCTTGATTCGTTGTCTACCGAAAAAGTATATTTAGGATATACGCTAAAACAAATTCGAGAAAAAGAGATCGGATTAGGTCTTGACCTTAAGGGAGGTATGACGGTGACGCTCGAAATCGATGCGTCACAAGTTGTCCGGTCGTTAGCCAATACCGACGACCCCGTATTTAATCAGGCTTTGAGTGAAACAGTCGCCCAAAACCGAAAAGGTAGTTCTTCGGACTTCATCACCCTTTTCCTTCAAAATTACGAACGTCTGAATCCAAACGGAAAATTAGCCAATATTTTCAGCATCACGATGAGCGACCGAGTTAGCCCTTCGGCTAGTAACGCCGATGTAGCATCGGTACTTCGTAAAGAAGTAGCGAGTGTCGCCGACAACTCTTTTAATGTATTGACTACGCGTATCGACCGTTTCGGTGTGGTATCCCCAAATATCCAACGATTAGACCGCGCGGAGAGAATCCTTATCGAACTTCCCGGTATAACAGAACCCGATCGTGTGCGGAACCTGTTGCAAGGAAGTGCAAATTTGGAATTCTGGAAGACGTATAACTTAAATGAGCTGAGTACTTATTTTAGTGAAGTTAATTCCCGCTCGAGCGAGTATGCTGTGGCAAATTCACCGTTGGCTAAAGACTCGACCGCCAATGATTCGACAGCGATAGAAACCGGAGCTGCTATCGTCGATTCGGCAGGTGTAGCACTAGCCGAAACAGCGGAACAAGACAGTGACAAGGTCGTTATCACGAAGAGTTTCGCTCAATACTTCAACCAACCCTATTTTGCAATGGGACAGGCAACAGGACCTATCGTAGGGACTGTTGCAAAGAATGATACATCGGCAGTTAATTATCTTCTACAACGGTATAAAGATATTTTCCCGGCGGATGTCCGCTTTAAATGGGGTTTCAAACCAATCGATCAACGTGAAACCTATTTTGAGTTGTTCGCTTTACAGGGAGACGGAACCAAACGCGGGCCGGCTCTTGAAGGCGACGTAATTACAAACGCCCGGGCCGACCAAGGACAACAAGGTTCTGCATGGGAAGTCAGTATGACCATGAATTCTTCCGGTGCAAGCCGTTGGGCGACCATTACCGGAGCCGAAGTGGGAAATTCTATCGCGATTATACTCGATGGATATGTATATTCTGCTCCCCGTGTAAATGATAAGATTGAGGGCGGACGCTCATCGATTACCGGCAACTTCTCGCCCCAAGAGGCTCAGGACTTAGAGAACGTGCTAAAATCCGGTAAAATGCAGGCTGGCGTACGCATTGTGCAGGAGGATATCGTCGGTCCATCGTTAGGACAGGAATCGATTCAAGAAGGGATGATTTCATTTATCATCGCACTCATCGTCTTATTTATTTTTACATGTCTTCTCTACGGATTCACTCCGGGTATGGTTATCAACGGAGCGTTACTATTGAACTTCTTCTTTACATTGGGAGCATTAGCCGCCTTTCAGGCCGTTTTGACACTCCCCGGCATCGCGGGTATGATTCTATCTCTGGCCATGGCTGTCGATGCGAATGTTCTTATCAACGAACGTATAAAAGAAGAGCTAGCCGGAGGCAAGACATTACGTCGAGCATTGGAAGACGGATATAAGAATGCCTTCTCAGCTATCTTCGACTCGAACCTGACATCCATCATCGTCGGTATCATATTAATGCTCTTCGGAACAGGTGCCATCAAAGGATTCGCAATAACGCTGATTATAGGTATTGCCGTATCTTTCCTGACGGCTGTATATTTGACCCGTATTCTTTACGAATATCAATTGGATAAAGGAAGATGGCAGAAACTCGATTTCATGACGCCTTTCTCCAAAACATTCTCTAAAGAATACAGTTTCGATTTCCTCAAAGGGAGCAAGAAGGTATTAGCCGGAATCGCGCTTTTCATTTTAATCTGTATCGTTTCGCTATTCACCTTGAAGCTGAATTCAGGAATCGATTTCACCGGCGGACGCAACTACATTGTGCGCTTCGATCAACCTGTAAGCACGGCGGATGTTCAGGATGCCCTTACCCCCTATTTCGGGGAATCGGTTCGCGTTATTACCATCGGGTCCAGTGATCGGGTACGTATTTCGACCAATCATCTGATTGAATCGGAAAACGAAAATATCGAACAAGAACTGGTTGATCTGTTAGGCCAAGGATTAAAAGAATTTATTACTCCCGGAAAGACGATAGACGACCATATACAAAGTTCTCAAAAAGTAGGGCCAAGTGTGGCCGAAGACATGCTGAAGAATGCGGTCTTGGCATTGGCTATAGCTTTGTTCTGCATGGGACTTTACATCTTACTGCGATTTAGGAATTGGACGTTCTCGGTAGGAACAACAGCCGCCCTTGCCGTAGATGCTTTCTCGGTTATCGGATTGTACTCTCTGCTTTGGAAAATCATGCCGTTCTCAATGGAAATGGATCAAACATTCGTTGCGGCTATCCTTACGGTTGTCGGATATTCGCTGAATGATAAAGTGGTTGTATTCGACCGTGTCCGGGAATATATGACGCTATATCCGAAACGCGACTTGAGATCGTTGTTTAACGATTCGTTAAATGCGGTATTGGCCCGTACAATCAGTACCGGTTTAAGTACGATATTGGTTATTATCTGCATTCTTTTCTTAGGAGGTGACTCCATCAGAAGTTTTGTGTTCGCCATGTTGATAGGTGTCGTTGTCGGTACAGTAACGAGTTTGTTTGTTGCAGCACCGGTAGCATTCAAAATGATGACTAACCAACAAAAGAAAAAAGAACAACAGGGACTAAAGAAATAATTCTTTTCTATAAAAAAAACGGGTTGCGAGTTTCGTAACCCGTTTTTTATGCTTAAAGGTAGATATTGGTCGTAATATTATCGCATATCTGAAAAGGAAAAGCTTTTACGGATAGAAAATTTTCAGGAAAAGAGAGCTTTATATCGTATATTTTTTATACTTTTGCAACCTGAAATCACGCCACAATAGCTCAGTTGGTAGAGTAACGCATTCGTAACGCGTCGGTCGCGAGTTCAAGTCTCGCTTGTGGCTCATCAAAAAAAGAGGGTATCTTGATGAAGGTACCCTCTTTCTTTATTTCTAAAATGATTTTTTACGATTACGATTCAATGACCTCATTAATCTCTTTCATAAAACGTTCTTCAGCTTGATGTACCCATTCCTGAAAATTCTCATCGGGGCTATAATGGGGAATAAAATCAATGAGTTTACTTAGTTTAAATTTTTTACTGCTGATACCCGCACCCGACAATGCCGCATCGAAAGCATTAAACTCTTGCTCGACATGCACCGGAATCATCAAAATAGGCTTCTTATAATACAAAGCTTCACAAACCGATTCGAATCCCGAAGTGGTAGAATAAGCCATGCTTCCGGCCATGCTTCTCAGGAAGCGCTCATCATTGAGGCGGTAGAGCACAAAATTATCATCAATCCTGGTTACTTCATCGGCATCTTTCTTGTCCCAGAAAAAACGAAGAGGTATTTGCGGATTTTTCGTGTGCCAATCTAAAATCTCTTCAAAGTAACCCGTATTCAACATATATCCGTGTATATAATCCCCTTTTGAGGGTTCTATTTCAAAGACTTCAGGGCGTAACAAGGGTGGTACCGTCACAATATTCCGTTCCTCAGAACCGGGCATATTTCTAAACGATAACGCCAATAATTTGGAGGCTCCCTGAGAGGTAATCTTCGAAAGCATACGAAGAAAATAATATTTTATATCTTGTTCGCGAGTTGTTTTATAATGGGGGTTAAGAAGGACATAATGGTGAGCCACGCAGATCATCTTTATACCGGTTTTCTTTTCCAAACGATATATTTTGAAGGTCATACCCATGATAAGTTCATAGAAATTAATGATGACATCGGGCTTGTATTCTTCAATCTTAGATCTTAAGAATAAAATACTCTTTCTGAAAAAGAATGGCTGTGCAAAATTGCCTAATACGCTTAACAGGACATTGGGACGCTTCTGTTTATAAAAGGATGTAAAATTAGGACTGCTATACCTGAATACAGGGGCACCTATTTTCGTTGAGAAAAACTCGGGTATCTGCCGGGATTCGCTTTTCCCGACTAACACGGCTACGACTTCATGCCCATTCTTTCGTAAGATGGATGCCATCGACAACGCTTGGGTAAAATGCCCTCTTCCTTCTCCTTGAACAGTAAATAGAAATTTCACGAACAAAGGGTTTAAAAATTCGGAACAAAAATACGAAATTAATACTGAAAATAGCGTATAAAAAATATAAATCCGATAAATCGTAACACAAAGATAACTATCGGTTATCAAACATCAATCGTGCATTGAGTCCTATCGCTCGAATTGTAAAGGTAGTCCCCGAACAGAATCTTTCACCTGTCCGTCTGCAAACACAATCGCCCCGTTGACGAAGGTCTTTTCGACCGTATGGGAGAATGTTTGTCCCTCGAAAGGCGACCAACCGCACTTGTATAAAAGATTGTCTTTCGAAACGGTATAAGGTTTGGACGGATTGATCAACACTAAATCGGCAAAATAACCTTCGCGTATGAATCCCCGATCCTTAATTTTGAATAAACGTGCCGGTGCGTGACACATTTTTTCTACGATAAACTCCAGACTAAAAACGCCCTGATGCGCCATCTCTAACATTACCTGCAAAGAATGCTGAACAAGAGGGCCTCCCGAAGCCGCTTTCAGGCATCCTCCTTGCTTTTCGCTGAGCAAATGGGGTGCATGGTCGGTAGCGACCACATCGAGTTTCCTCGACCGTAAGGCATCACGCAACGCATTTCTATCCTCTTCTTTTTTAACGGCAGGATTCCATTTAATACGGGCGCCTAACCGGGCATAATCTTTATCGGTAAACCATAAGTGATGAACACAAGCCTCTGCAGTAATCTTCTTATCTTTGAGCGGCGCCGTAGAAAAAAGGCTCATTTCACGCGCTGTAGACAAATGCAGCACATGCAGTCGAGCATGGTATTTGTCGGCGAGCTCCACAGCGTGAGCCGACGACCGGTAACAGGCTTCGGCGCTTCGAATAAAAGGATGGTATTCGATAGGAATATCATCCTCTCCGTATTCTTTTTTATAACGATTCAGATTATCCCTGATAATTTCTTCTTTTTCGCAATGAACGGCAATCAACATATCGACCTCGGCAAAAATCTGCGCTAACGACCGCTCGTCATCCACCAACATATTTCCGGTAGAAGACCCCATAAACACCTTCACTCCACACACCTTTTTCGGGTCTGTTTTCAACAATTGTTTCACATTTTCGTTGGTAGCTCCCATATAAAAGGAATAATTCGCTACCGATTTCGTCGCTGCAGCCTCGAACTTTCTTTCAAGGGCATCGATCGTAACCGTTTGAGGATTGGTATTGGGCATATCCATAAACGAGGTAACACCTCCCGCCACCGCGGCGCGGCTTTCTGTGAAAAGATCCCCTTTATAGGTAAAGCCCGGATCGCGGAAGTGTACCTGATCATCTATCACGCCGGGCATCAAATACAATCCGCCGGCGTCGAAGACTTCCGATTGCTGCCGTACCTCTATAGGAACATCCTGCCGATATATCGCTTTTATCCGTTCGCCGTCAATCAGTATAGAGCCTACATACGATTCGTTTTCATTAATAATGAAAGCCTTATCAATCAATATCATTTGGAAGATAATTAGGATGTATGGATTTTATTTTACCGGTTTCTTTTCTCCAACGCAACTCGATGACACCAAAAAACGCTTCACTGAAAATGCTTGTGTTCATCTTTGAAACTCCTAATCGCCGATTGACAAAGATTACCGACACTTCTTTTATTTTATACCCAAGCACATAAGCGGTATATTTCATTTCTATTTGAAAGGCATATCCTTTAAAGCGGATTCCATCCAAATCAATACTTTCCAAAACCTTCCGTTTATAACACACAAAACCCGCGGTGGTATCACTGACTTTCATCCGAGTGATAAAACGAACATATTTGGAGGCGAAATAAGACATTAGAACGCGCGTCATGGGCCAATTTACGACATTGACTCCGGTACTGTAACGTGATCCGACAGACACATCGAAGCCTTCGTCATGACAAGCACTATATAGTCGAGGCAGATCGTTGGGATTGTGTGAAAAGTCGGCATCCATTTCAAAGATATATTGGTAGGTGCGCTGCAAAGCCCATTTGAATCCATGGATATAAGCGGTTCCCAGCCCAAGTTTTCCGGTACGTTTTTCCAAGAAAAGCCGTTCGGGAAATTCATTTCTCATCAACCGTTCCACAATAGAAGCCGTACCATCGGGCGAACCATCATCAATAACAAGAATATGAAAGTCATTTTTTTGTGTAAACACCGCACGGATGATACTTTCTATATTCTCTTTTTCATTATATGTCGGTATAATAACAATGCTATCAGGCATAAAAAAATATTTTCGTCAAAAGTACAATTTTAAACAGAGATAGGAAAAATAATCGAAGAAAAATTTTGATTTACCCGACAAATGATGTATCTTTGCAGTCCAATTAAAAAAATAAAACATCGCGGAGTGGAGCAGTTGGTAGCTCGTTGGGCTCATAACCCAAAGGTCGTAAGTTCGAGTCTTACCTCCGCAACAGGAAAAAGAAAGTATTTCAATAGAAATGCTTTCTTTTTTATATACGTGTTTGCACTCTATTTTGGGGATCAACCGGATCAATTCCACTTGGTCCAATTATAAGTTTGCTTTATCGAGATCGACAACCCGGAGCCAATCCGATTTCAATTCCACTTGGTACAATTATAAGCCTGGAATGTCATTTTTTTTTACTCCTTCCAATATTATTTCAATTCCACTTGGTACAATTATAAGACAGTACCGATCCTTACAGGGTTATCTGCGATAAGGGATTTCAATTCCACTTGGTACAATTATAAGAATGTCTGTTTGAGAAGCAAGCCATCCGTTTACGATATTTCAATTCCACTTGGTACAATTATAAGTCATTTCTTTGTACAAACCATTATCTGAAGCAGAAATTTCAATTCCACTTGGTACAATTATAAGAGCCGGTAGCACAGGCTTATATTATTCCACATGTTATTTCAATTCCACTTGGTACAATTATAAGGTCATTCATCCGCATTTGGTTTTTCTTGTATATCAAAATTTCAATTCCACTTGGTACAATTATAAGTAATCGGTATTATCAGCCGTATCTTTTGTATTCTGTTATTTCAATTCCACTTGGTACAATTATAAGTTTTCAAAATTCACCAGTATATCTTTTCTGTATTTTGATTTCAATTCCACTTGGTACAATTATAAGCCTGCAAAAGGATATGCATCGGTATCTTCGTATTGAAATTTCAATTCCACTTGGTACAATTATAAGACAAAACGCATTTGGTTCGAGAGATATTCTCAAAACATTTCAATTCCACTTGGTACAATTATAAGTAAATTAACATCTTCATTCTGTCCACATCTTTGCCATATTTCAATTCCACTTGGTACAATTATAAGGCATACATGAACCCGAAAACCAGAAAGTTGGTTTCATTTCAATTCCACTTGGTACAATTATAAGTAACTGGAATTGGCGGGTTGAATTTATCTGCCGAATTTCAATTCCACTTGGTACAATTATAAGAAAAGCTGTCCAATTTACGCTTCATTGTTCCGAATCTATTTCAATTCCACTTGGTACAATTATAAGTCTTTCATAGTACAGCCCTTTCTGTAATGATGGTTTATTTCAATTCCACTTGGTACAATTATAAGAAGGGCAAGAATTGTTGTAATAAAAGTAACTCTCCTATTTCAATTCCACTTGGTACAATTATAAGAATAGTTAACCTCTCTTTGAGAGATTTCTTGCATAAAATTTCAATTCCACTTGGTACAATTATAAGGAAGAAAAGATCTTTCTCATTTTAAGACTTATCGTATATTTCAATTCCACTTGGTACAATTATAAGGCTCCATGCGGTATTTATGCCTATACTGTCATCATATTTCAATTCCACTTGGTACAATTATAAGCATTTGCCGCCCGGAGGCATTCCGTTATCCAGAGGAATTTCAATTCCACTTGGTACAATTATAAGGTTGAATGCTTTTGCTCTATTGCGTGCATCTGATATGATTTCAATTCCACTTGGTACAATTATAAGAATACTAACAAGTTGCTTCAGGAGCAGACAACTAAAATTTCAATTCCACTTGGTACAATTATAAGGATTTTAAAAGATATAAGAAAATACAATACAAGTATATTTCAATTCCACTTGGTACAATTATAAGGGTGATTCAGGTAATATGTTTGAATTTTCCCTCAAAGATTTCAATTCCACTTGGTACAATTATAAGTCGAGTTTGCGGACATGGCATTGGTAAAAGATAAAAATTTCAATTCCACTTGGTACAATTATAAGATATTAAAGAGCCGTCATGATCGGTTTTCTCAACTTATTTCAATTCCACTTGGTACAATTATAAGTCATTACAAATATACACAATTACAACTTGTAACGCTATTTCAATTCCACTTGGTACAATTATAAGTCGGAATACCGAACTTGTTATACTCGCGAAATTTAACATTTCAATTCCACTTGGTACAATTATAAGATTTATACCCTGTTCGTGCCCAATTCGCAACCGATATTTCAATTCCACTTGGTACAATTATAAGGAACGAAAAGCAAAAGGCAGTAGTAAAAAAATACCTATTTCAATTCCACTTGGTACAATTATAAGTTTGAGTGTACGTTAAAGCCGTAAGGGATTTTCTCCCATTTCAATTCCACTTGGTACAATTATAAGAAGGCGATTGTTTTTGCTCGCCTCTTGTAGATCGAAATTTCAATTCCACTTGGTACAATTATAAGCTGCATGTGCATCATTCCAGATGTTATTCCACTTATATTTCAATTCCACTTGGTACAATTATAAGGAAATAAAACAATTTTAATATAACGCATTATGGGTTATTTCAATTCCACTTGGTACAATTATAAGCACTTCATTGTTAGAGATGATGAAGTGTAATGTTATAATTTCAATTCCACTTGGTACAATTATAAGATAGTAAGGTTGGCATGAGTTTTAGAGATTAATGAATTTCAATTCCACTTGGTACAATTATAAGAACGATGTCCGTTCGATACGTCCGTGGCTATTCAGATATTTCAATTCCACTTGGTACAATTATAAGCCCATCCCAAACGAACAAATAGTTTTCTGCTAAGTCAATTTCAATTCCACTTGGTACAATTATAAGTTTTTTAATCCTGTCTGCCGGCATTTGCGTCTTTCCGTATTTCAATTCCACTTGGTACAATTATAAGTGGATACGAATCGAAAGTGCGGAACTATTGGCCATATTTCAATTCCACTTGGTACAATTATAAGATAATTTTGAAAAGCATCTAAAATTGTTGCATAAAATATTTCAATTCCACTTGGTACAATTATAAGCCACGGCGAAGCAATGGGTGTGCAGATTTAACGAACATTTCAATTCCACTTGGTACAATTATAAGTATTGCCGGAACCCAATCTTTGTCCGCCAATTGTTTTTTATTTCAATTCCACTTGGTGCAATTATAAGTAGGCATGTAGTCTTTGTGTAATTTATCTATTTTGTATTTCAATTCCACTTGGTACAATTATAAGTGAAAAAGAAAAAACTTCCCGAAATCATCGTTATTGAATTTCAATTCCACTTGGTACAATTATAAGATAATCTTCCGACCCATCCAATCGAACGATACGTAATTTCAATTCCACTTGGTACAATTATAAGTGTTATTCTTAAACCTAAGAGATTAACGGCTTATGTATTTCAATTCCACTTGGTACAATTATAAGATTCCATATTCTAATTATTTCTATAAGGTTATATGATTTCAATTCCACTTGGTACAATTATAAGATATTGGCAGGCGAAGAATATCGATACCTTAAGGTAATTTCAATTCCACTTGGTACAATTATAAGTCTTAAGCGACGTAAGGAAGGAATGTAAACTATCCGAATTTCAATTCCACTTGGTACAATTATAAGAAAGCACAAATCAAGCGGAGACATGCCTACGGGATCAAATTTCAATTCCACTTGGTACAATTATAAGCGTGTAATTCTTACCTTCCTTTGTCGCAGTGCAATGAAATTTCAATTCCACTTGGTACAATTATAAGTCGCTGTCGTTATTTGAATCCGATGCGATATTCCCGAATTTCAATTCCACTTGGTACAATTATAAGATTCCCGGCTTGTTCAGGGTGTTGAATGGATTTGGGATTTCAATTCCACTTGGTACAATTATAAGTGTTCTATCGCGTGCATCTGATATGTTAGTAAATCTATTCCAATTCCACTTGGTACAATTATAAGTGTCTGTTAGCTTGAATTTTTGTATCGTTAGGCTATTTCAATTCCACTTGGTACAATTATAAGTTGGTAGTGTTAGTGTGTCTGCACTTAGGTTTATCTATTTCAATTCCACTTGGTACAATTATAAGTTACCGTATATCCACTTTTGCTTTATGTATTCATTATTTCAATTCCACTTGGTACAATTATAAGAGCGGATTGCTCCGCCTTTCGTGTCAAATTCTTTGTCATTTCAATTCCACTTGGTACAATTATAAGTGCGGTTGCAAATCCTCATCATTGCTTGAATAGATATTTCAATTCCACTTGGTACAATTATAAGTGTGCACCGTCATCACCTACATACTTAGACCATGTATAATTTCAATTCCACTTGGTACAATTATAAGAGTTCTTTGTTTTCTTTTATGCGTCTTACTTTCTGCTATTTCAATTCCACTTGGTACAATTATAAGTTTCATTCTTTTTATATGCGCGTTCAAGCAACTGACATTTCAATTCCACTTGGTACAATTATAAGCGGGTATTTTCCACATCTTTTAAGTCGCGTTTCAAAATTTCAATTCCACTTGGTACAATTATAAGGCCTGTTGCTGCGCTGAACCTGTCGGGAGTAAGGTTATTTCAATTCCACTTGGTACAATTATAAGCCCTTCTTTGAGAATAAAGGAAACGACGGTTCCGGAATTTCAATTCCACTTGGTACAATTATAAGATTTCCTCGCTTTCCTCGCCGTCCTGATACTGAAATGATTTCAATTCCACTTGGTACAATTATAAGGGGTCTACGAATTTGGAAACCGCTTTAATGGATAAATTTCAATTCCACTTGGTACAATTATAAGAATACATTCAGAAGGGGACGTTAACGACTATTTAAAATTTCAATTCCACTTGGTACAATTATAAGAACCCATTGAGGGGGACACGGCAAGCGAAATCTCTTATTTCAATTCCACTTGGTACAATTATAAGCGGAACATGAGTTATTACCCTATATTGCTCAATGGATTTCAATTCCACTTGGTACAATTATAAGTCAATATCCCGCCTTTGATGCCTAAACACGCATATTTATTTCAATTCCACTTGGTACAATTATAAGAACGACGCCGACCAAAAAGTGATAATAGTCTTTTAATATTTCAATTCCACTTGGTACAATTATAAGATTTGCAGGGCTTGCAAAAATAAATACGATAGAAAAATTTCAATTCCACTTGGTACAATTATAAGTTTAGAATTAGCACAAAAAGCAATTAACAAGGTCTTAAGATTTCAATTCCACTTGGTACAATTATAAGTTTGCCTTATATACATTAGAGAATGATACCGGCATATTTCAATTCCACTTGGTACAATTATAAGTAATAATAGGAGCACAACCATACCAACAAACAGATATATTTCAATTCCACTTGGTACAATTATAAGATAATAGAGAAAAACCTATAACAATGGAAGATAATAATTTCAATTCCACTTGGTACAATTATAAGCGCAGTACCTATACCTACTAATTCTATCAATTCTTAATTTCAATTCCACTTGGTACAATTATAAGGGTAAGCGGAATGCCTCAAATAATAGACCTTCCGGAATTTCAATTCCACTTGGTACAATTATAAGTATTTAAGAATATGGACATAGAAGGCGTTAAACTATATTTCAATTCCACTTGGTACAATTATAAGAAGGCATGGTTGAGAATAGTACAATCTTATACCCTTGATTTCAATTCCACTTGGTACAATTATAAGCATCTCATCGGTCAGGTCTTCTAAATTCTTTCCTTATTTCAATTCCACTTGGTACAATTATAAGCTCCCGTGAGTATAGACTTCAATAGATTCATCAAAATTTCAATTCCACTTGGTACAATTATAAGGCCTTTCCAGAGCAACTGTTTCGTGCATGAATCCGAATTTCAATTCCACTTGGTACAATTATAAGTATGAGTCAACCCAAAGCCATACTTAACGCCCAAAATTTCAATTCCACTTGGTACAATTATAAGACAACAATAATTCTTTTCATGTTTTAATACTTTGGATTTCAATTCCACTTGGTACAATTATAAGGTTTGCGACGCATCCATTGCCGATAAATTGGAGATATTTCAATTCCACTTGGTACAATTATAAGAAAATTGGCGGTCATGAAACTTGCCTTTGATTATGATTTCAATTCCACTTGGTACAATTATAAGCCTTCGCCGAACCTATAAAATCACCTGTCATTGCCTTATTTCAATTCCACTTGGTACAATTATAAGTACAAGTTATTCCGCAGGAGTATCTGGAGTATAAATATTTCAATTCCACTTGGTACAATTATAAGGGTAGGTTCGATAGGCCAAATGACAAATAGTAGCTAATTTCAATTCCACTTGGTACAATTATAAGTTGAACAATTTTTCTGTTTGTATGCCTTTTAGCATCATTTCAATTCCACTTGGTACAATTATAAGTTTATTTTATAATTTATATTTTGGCGCGTATGTATCGGATTTCAATTCCACTTGGTACAATTATAAGCGGTCATGATTCTTGCAAGTGAATCCGTTTTTGTCATTTCAATTCCACTTGGTACAATTATAAGGCAGTTGCGATCGAGTGTTGATGTAGATGATTTGATATTTCAATTCCACTTGGTACAATTATAAGTAATATTTAGTAGTCGATCTTCATTTGAAGAACTATATTTCAATTCCACTTGGTACAATTATAAGCTTCTTTTTTAAAATACTCAGTGTAATCGGCAATAGATTTCAATTCCACTTGGTACAATTATAAGATAAAGCCGAAGAAACGATAACCTTTTTGAAAGGACTATTTCAATTCCACTTGGTACAATTATAAGGAAACAGAACTGCATAATTATAGCAGAAGTACACAATTTCAATTCCACTTGGTACAATTATAAGTATATTGACCAATTGGGAGGTCATAGTTGGTTTGATAATTTCAATTCCACTTGGTACAATTATAAGCCTATCCGGTATATCTTACCGGTGATGGGATTATACTATTTCAATTCCACTTGGTACAATTATAAGTATAAAAGCGAGTGAAACAACGCTACATACCTATCAAATTTCAATTCCACTTGGTACAATTATAAGATAAAATTCAAATTCGTTTCGATTTTCGTTTGTATTATTTCAATTCCACTTGGTACAATTATAAGTTTTTGTTCGTTATCCACCAATTCGACCACTTGCCGAATTTCAATTCCACTTGGTACAATTATAAGGAAATATAGTTTATTCATCTTATTTTTAGTTTATAAGATTTCAATTCCACTTGGTACAATTATAAGCTCCTTCTCCCGACCTTCTGACTTTAGCCGGGCGAATTTCAATTCCACTTGGTACAATTATAAGGATAGATCAAATTATTGATGCCGAAAAGTCTACTACATTTCAATTCCACTTGGTACAATTATAAGTTACTCTTATCTCATTATTAGCATTAAGCATCACAATTTCAATTCCACTTGGTACAATTATAAGCAAAATACACGTTTGTCGTTACCGATAAAATTAATGTATTTCAATTCCACTTGGTACAATTATAAGGATGGCAAACCCATAGGCTCGTTTCTGAGTATATTTAATTTCAATTCCACTTGGTACAATTATAAGTATTATTAGGCTCAAGCATAAACACATATCCATCCTTATTTCAATTCCACTTGGTACAATTATAAGTCTATCGCCGTTATGGTGTGTGCCGGCTCCTCAATACATTTCAATTCCACTTGGTACAATTATAAGGTTTGTAATAATTGCCCTCATAAACCGAATAAATTAATTTCAATTCCACTTGGTACAATTATAAGATAATCCTCTCCAGAAATTGGGCGGATTATCTACTTTATTTCAATTCCACTTGGTACAATTATAAGTTTAACTATCTCTTTTGTTTTGATAGTCTGCCTGCCGAATTTCAATTCCACTTGGTACAATTATAAGCATATACTCTTTGTAGTCCTCGATAGACTGAAAGAGATTTCAATTCCACTTGGTACAATTATAAGCTTAGCATCTCAACATTACCCCCTCGACGCCACTTTATTTCAATTCCACTTGGTACAATTATAAGCCTCGTGAACGCGTTAACTTCTATCTTAGCTAAAAATTTCAATTCCACTTGGTACAATTATAAGCCGCTTCCGGGATAGATTTAAGACAGAAAAAACAGATTTCAATTCCACTTGGTACAATTATAAGATCTATATCTGACAAGAAATCTAGTAGTTTCTCGAATTTCAATTCCACTTGGTACAATTATAAGTAAAGAATTATGAAAGTAGAAGATTTAAAGAATTAATTTCAATTCCACTTGGTACAATTATAAGCTTTTCCGGGTGAAAAATGTTAGTATACGGAATGAAATTTCAATTCCACTTGGTACAATTATAAGACTCTCCAGCCACTCCCGTACCTCTGCTGAATTTTCTAATTTCAATTCCACTTGGTACAATTATAAGGGAAATTACAGAGAGCCTTATAAATAACAATTGATAATTTCAATTCCACTTGGTACAATTATAAGCGGACTTCTTTCAAAAGAGAAGGAAATGTTTATTTGATTTCAATTCCACTTGGTACAATTATAAGTTTCTGTAAAATATTGTCTATTCGCAACCGCATCTATATTTCAATTCCACTTGGTACAATTATAAGTTTTAGCGGTGTAACGTTTCGTATTGGTAATATTCAATTTCAATTCCACTTGGTACAATTATAAGCGACAATAAGCCGGGCGTTGGCAATATCTTCGTCGTATTTCAATTCCACTTGGTACAATTATAAGCGAAATAGGCTTGCCTTTCTCGTCTACGTCTCCCCAATTTCAATTCCACTTGGTACAATTATAAGAATCGCCGGTATCGATAAAATCAGACGTTTTTTCATAATTTCAATTCCACTTGGTACAATTATAAGTTAATAGCCGTTCCTGAAATAGAAATCATAAACATATTTCAATTCCACTTGGTACAATTATAAGTTAATAGCCGTTCCTGAAATAGAAATCATAAACATATTTCAATTCCACTTGGTACAATTATAAGTGGGAAAAAGCGTTATTCGCGATATGAGCAAACTTTATTTCAATTCCACTTGGTACAATTATAAGGAAATAGGAGATATCATAGCCTTTATAGGGAAAATATTTCAATTCCACTTGGTACAATTATAAGACCGCTCAATCCCTCTTTAAGAAGTATTTTAGCATATTTCAATTCCACTTGGTACAATTATAAGAAGAATAGTTTTTAAAATGTCTGTCGGGTTAATTTCATTTCAATTCCACTTGGTACAATTATAAGTCTAATTTCGAATTTCTTATATGGCGAAATTTTTAAATTTCAATTCCACTTGGTACAATTATAAGTTAACAAAGCGATCTAAACTTCGCACCCTCCCAAGATTTCAATTCCACTTGGTACAATTATAAGCATCGGGCGAAGAAGGGGCTTAACATCTTTGGGAAATTTCAATTCCACTTGGTACAATTATAAGTATACCTGTTTTTGTTGTGTAATATTCTTTTGTTTCATTTCAATTCCACTTGGTACAATTATAAGTTTCGCTACAATCGAGATTGCACTTTTGAAACCTTAATTTCAATTCCACTTGGTACAATTATAAGAAACCGTTCGCCCCTCCATTGCACCTGCATTTTTAAAATTTCAATTCCACTTGGTACAATTATAAGAATTGACGGAGAAAAAGATAGCATTTTATTGCTTAAATTTCAATTCCACTTGGTACAATTATAAGCTTATTTTGTTGGTCGCTGTAGGTCACAATATTTTTATTTCAATTCCACTTGGTACAATTATAAGACCGTTACCGGCGTTTTTCCGCCTTTTTCTATCCGGATTTCAATTCCACTTGGTACAATTATAAGTACGAAAATGACAAACAAAAAGGAACCGAGTACACTTAATTTCAATTCCACTTGGTACAATTATAAGTCCTTTTTTTATGAGTTTAACCTCTTGTCAATAAATATTTCAATTCCACTTGGTACAATTATAAGATGTTAGTGTTATGAATTTTGCGTTTTTGTTATTTCATTTCAATTCCACTTGGTACAATTATAAGTAAACAAAGGCGGGGAGGGTGGGACGATTAACAAAAATTTCAATTCCACTTGGTACAATTATAAGTTGAATACTATTTCAATAACAAGCAAATCAATTTTGTATTTCAATTCCACTTGGTACAATTATAAGCATACGTCGATTTAATGAATCTGTCAAGAGATAGTATATTTCAATTCCACTTGGTACAATTATAAGACAATGCATATATAGACGGTAATTTAGTTGACAGATATTTCAATTCCACTTGGTACAATTATAAGCTTTGTGTAATTTGTCTATTTTGTTGATATATTTTGATTTCAATTCCACTTGGTACAATTATAAGGGCTATAGAGCAAATGAAACCAATAGGGCTAAAAAAAATTTCAATTCCACTTGGTACAATTATAAGTTCGATGGAACTTCAACCGGAAATGGGCTATGTAGAATTTCAATTCCACTTGGTACAATTATAAGAACAGAGCCTGAATAGAGAAATGTACGATTATACATAATTTCAATTCCACTTGGTACAATTATAAGCAGCAGGAGCACAAGCAGGCGGAAGCCTAATGGGAAATTTCAATTCCACTTGGTACAATTATAAGAACAAGCAGCGGAATAGGTGGCAACTATATGAACCGATTTCAATTCCACTTGGTACAATTATAAGTCAAGGAAATGATTGGGACGTAAATCTTCAGACAAATTTCAATTCCACTTGGTACAATTATAAGTCTTTCGACCTGACTAAGAAACAAAGGTTAGTCCAATTTCAATTCCACTTGGTACAATTATAAGTTGTTTGCTAATAGTATATTTTTTCGTAATTCTTCTATTTCAATTCCACTTGGTACAATTATAAGCCTGTTGTATTAAGCAATGGTTTGTGCTTGATAATCTATTTCAATTCCACTTGGTACAATTATAAGGAGGGCAAGACGATCGCATTCGAGGGAGAAGATGTGAATTTCAATTCCACTTGGTACAATTATAAGCATATATAAAAATAACAACAATAAAATAAAAAGAAAATTTCAATTCCACTTGGTACAATTATAAGTTATTGTGATTGTGAATAAGTATCGGCCGGACTCTTAAATTTCAATTCCACTTGGTACAATTATAAGAATATTGGCAGGCGAAGAATATCGATACCTTAAGGTAATTTCAATTCCACTTGGTACAATTATAAGTTCGCATCCGTGGCGTATATCGCTATCTGTTTAAGTATTTCAATTCCACTTGGTACAATTATAAGTGCCGGCAGCGGTTACACAGCGTGCAGATGTAGATGATTTCAATTCCACTTGGTACAATTATAAGCCACTAAACGGTTTAGGATTAAAAACATATCAAAGATTTCAATTCCACTTGGTACAATTATAAGAATAAACGAAAGAAATAATATGGAATGTATAAATATATTTCAATTCCACTTGGTACAATTATAAGCATCGCTAACGGTTAATTCTCTTCTTTCTATAGATGAATTTCAATTCCACTTGGTACAATTATAAGAGCAGTTGGTGGTGTTAGTAATTCTCATCATACTTTAATTTCAATTCCACTTGGTACAATTATAAGTATCTCCTTATTTCGTTGTATTCCTTTCCTTCTTTTATTTCAATTCCACTTGGTACAATTATAAGGATGATGCGTCGGAGATAGAGATATCTGATATGTATAGATTTCAATTCCACTTGGTACAATTATAAGAATTTCATATTCAAATTCTATATTACTATAATCCTGATTTCAATTCCACTTGGTACAATTATAAGAGGTAAAGTAGTATCTACTCAATTACCATCTTATGTATTTCAATTCCACTTGGTACAATTATAAGATTGTTTGCTATCTGATTGTAAAACAATATAAAAGGATTTCAATTCCACTTGGTACAATTATAAGATTCCCATACTGGATTTTATAACATCCCTAACAGAATTTCAATTCCACTTGGTACAATTATAAGGTATCTGTTGTTAAACAATTGACAGAGATAAATAAATTTCAATTCCACTTGGTACAATTATAAGTACACCTAAATTTGGGTTTGATTTAATTCATACTTTATTTCAATTCCACTTGGTACAATTATAAGTTGGTAGTGTCAGTGTATCTGCACTTAGGTTAATCTATTTCAATTCCACTTGGTACAATTATAAGAAACACAAAAATGGAATACTTCGGCAGAAAACTAAGAAATTTCAATTCCACTTGGTACAATTATAAGTCAAGTGCAGGCCTTTGAATCTGAGTTATTTGTTTATTTCAATTCCACTTGGTACAATTATAAGATTTGCTATAATGAACATAACAAGGCTTTTATAAAATTTCAATTCCACTTGGTACAATTATAAGGGTCTACGAATTTGGAAACCGCTTTAATGGATAAATTTCAATTCCACTTGGTACAATTATAAGACATTTTCAATTGCCCCTATCCACGTTTTATTATTATATTTCAATTCCACTTGGTACAATTATAAGATTGCTTCGCCGTGGTGAAGTACTGCTGTATGCTGCATTTCAATTCCACTTGGTACAATTATAAGACATTTTCAATTGCCCCTATCCACGTTTTATTATTATATTTCAATTCCACTTGGTACAATTATAAGGTTTCTGCTCTTCAAGGCTATCAGCTTCCATTTGAATTTCAATTCCACTTGGTACAATTATAAGTTCTGCAGGCGCTTCTTTGAAATCTTTCACTTCAGACATTTCAATTCCACTTGGTACAATTATAAGATCCATCTGGGATAAGATTGACAACTATCTTGCCTCATTTCAATTCCACTTGGTACAATTATAAGGGCCTTCTTTCAAAGGCAGGTTGCCGAACATACTTTATTTCAATTCCACTTGGTACAATTATAAGACAACAGGTCATGGTGAAATTGCCGGATTTGAAATATTTCAATTCCACTTGGTACAATTATAAGCGGAAAAGGTAGTATGCCACAAGGCGGACATGCGAGATTTCAATTCCACTTGGTACAATTATAAGTACTGCTACTACTGCGTTGATGATTATTTCTACTGTTATTTCAATTCCACTTGGTACAATTATAAGTATTATTCCGTGCAGGTGTATCCTTTCTGTTTCTGTTATTTCAATTCCACTTGGTACAATTATAAGTCGAGATTGAACGGAAAAAACGAGAAGAAGAGAAATATTTCAATTCCACTTGGTACAATTATAAGGGTGCGAACGGGTAAACAGAACGGCAACTCATCAAATATTTCAATTCCACTTGGTACAATTATAAGTAAGTATTGGCAATTAATAGTTTGAAAATTATAGATATTTCAATTCCACTTGGTACAATTATAAGTGTTGTCGTGCGTGTTTCATCTACTGTATAACCCCATTTCAATTCCACTTGGTACAATTATAAGAGTTTATTGTTATGCTTCTTGTAATAAGTCAAATAAATTTCAATTCCACTTGGTACAATTATAAGAGTAGGGTGCCCGGCATCCTCCCGCATTCAACAGCTATTTCAATTCCACTTGGTACAATTATAAGAAATATACGGACGCAATGACACTATTTTCAAGGACGATTTCAATTCCACTTGGTACAATTATAAGCATATCACTTACCGTATTGAAAACTTTTTCTATTTATTTCAATTCCACTTGGTACAATTATAAGAATTGTATTATCAATATTTTTCTTTCTTGCTGTAGTATTTCAATTCCACTTGGTACAATTATAAGAACACTGTTGTATTATAGCGTAAGAGCGCGTATAATATTTCAATTCCACTTGGTACAATTATAAGTGGAAACCGAACTACACAATTACAACAGGTCAACACAATTTCAATTCCACTTGGTACAATTATAAGAAAGCACAATAGCGCCCGGTACACTAGTACCATTCAATTTCAATTCCACTTGGTACAATTATAAGTTTTGAATAGTTTGAGTATTTCACCGGTATCAATGTATTTCAATTCCACTTGGTACAATTATAAGAGTCAGGGGAACGATTGGGATGTAAACCTCAAAACAAATTTCAATTCCACTTGGTACAATTATAAGCAGAAGCAGGAGATAACCCGTTAGGTACTATCGCGATTTCAATTCCACTTGGTACAATTATAAGAATTGCAAACAAAACTAAAGAAACAAATATGCAAAATTTCAATTCCACTTGGTACAATTATAAGGTCAGGGGAACGATTGGGATGTAAACCTCAAAACAAATTTCAATTCCACTTGGTACAATTATAAGTCAGTGCAGGAAAGCAGCCAGCATGGATTAACTATAATTTCAATTCCACTTGGTACAATTATAAGTATTCCTTTTTTATGGTTTTATTTGCGAAAATTTCATATTTCAATTCCACTTGGTACAATTATAAGCATGCCTTTTCATTCAATATCTCCGCCCCTCTCTCTGATTTCAATTCCACTTGGTACAATTATAAGGAATACATAAACAATAATAACATAGCCACACTAGCAGATTTCAATTCCACTTGGTACAATTATAAGCTTCTTGATATGTATCTTTACCAAGCTGTGTATCCAATTTCAATTCCACTTGGTACAATTATAAGCACACTCAAACTGATCTATATTATCAATAAACCTAATTTCAATTCCACTTGGTACAATTATAAGTATACAGAAAGGTCTGGCAACTCCTGTAATAGAGGTATTTCAATTCCACTTGGTACAATTATAAGTTTAACTAACTTATTTTCTAAATAATACTTACCCATATTTCAATTCCACTTGGTACAATTATAAGCCGCTCAAAATTCAGGATTAAGTGATACATCAGAAGATTTCAATTCCACTTGGTACAATTATAAGGCCACACATGGTTTTTCATGTTTGCCTGTTACTCCATTTCAATTCCACTTGGTACAATTATAAGACGATGGCGGATTTTAGTAATGGCACAGGTATAAAATTTCAATTCCACTTGGTACAATTATAAGTCATCCCGACAATCTGTATCCCATATTTCAAAGGTTATTTCAATTCCACTTGGTACAATTATAAGATAGCGGCTGTCGTTTCCTCGGTCGATTTGGTCGCATTTCAATTCCACTTGGTACAATTATAAGATCAGTTTGAGTGTGTAATTGAGTGTTATTTCGAGATTTCAATTCCACTTGGTACAATTATAAGTCTTCTTGCATCCTATTATAAGCATACGACTTAATTTATTTCAATTCCACTTGGTACAATTATAAGTTTTCAAAAGTGTTTCCACGGCGATTTCTATATTGCATTTCAATTCCACTTGGTACAATTATAAGTGAAGCCCTCCAGCGTGCACTATATCAACTATTTCGATTTCAATTCCACTTGGTACAATTATAAGTGTATTGCCGAAAATAGTTACCACCTTGATAGTCAAATTTCAATTCCACTTGGTACAATTATAAGAGAACTGCTTCTGTCATGTTGAATGTATAAAATCTATTTCAATTCCACTTGGTACAATTATAAGACTGTCAAGGGTAAATATATGCTTCTTGTATGGCTATTTCAATTCCACTTGGTACAATTATAAGCCTTTGTTACGCACAACAATGCGAAGTGTAAGGATAATTTCAATTCCACTTGGTACAATTATAAGGGTCGACCTCTCCGGGTTGACCACCAACGAGCTTTATTTCAATTCCACTTGGTACAATTATAAGGCTTCGTATGCGTTCATAATCTCGTTTTTTTATGCAATTTCAATTCCACTTGGTACAATTATAAGTTTACTTTCTTTTTGCATAATTTTATTATTTGAATGGATTTCAATTCCACTTGGTACAATTATAAGTTTTGTTCACTCAACTCCCTGACGGCTTGCATCGCTATTTCAATTCCACTTGGTACAATTATAAGAAATATACCCTGTCCCGATAAGGCAGAACCACATCAATTTCAATTCCACTTGGTACAATTATAAGACGTTAAAAACGGCAAAAAATAATGCTGAATATCAGCAAATAAATTAATCTTTCGCATACTTTTTCTAATATAAAAGTTGTCGATCGCCAAAGGTATGAAAAACCCCGGAGATCGACAACTGATTTTATATCCTGATTTTCAACATGTCAAAGAACGCTTGAGGAAAATTGACTCCTTTATAAACTCCAGAAATTCTCCTTTGACAACTTCCTACAGGAAATTATCTACACTACTCTTCTCTTTTCCAATAATTTGCTTGTCCATCCATTTTTCACTCCTTCCGGAAAAAATAATGAGACTATCTTCCTCTTTCATCATGTTTTCGGCATGAATCGTTAACTCTTTTAGTTTTACGTCCGAAATTTCCCCTTCGAAAACCGAATTTTGTATCCAATTCAAATACTTCCGGCAAAGTTTAAGCATCTTCCCTACCCGCTTCTCTCCAATATCGTACACAAGAATCACATACATCACCAATACATTTTAAAAGGTTTGTATTCCTCCATGCCTAACAAGTGTTTACTTAACTTATAACATTCAAGCTTAACAAGATGCCGATAACTCACCTTTCGTTTTAGAGACCGATGCTGTATCGTTTCGGTCAAACGCTCTTCAAAGGCTTGCACAAATATCTTTTTCCCATTCGGATTTAATAAACAGCGGTTCAGTTTATGATCGAAATGCTTTTCCTGAATCGCTTTTTTATTCAGCAATTTGAAGATTACCCTATCGACCAATATCGGCTTGAATATTTCCGATACATCCAGTGAAAGCGAATATCGACGCTCTCCCGGCGTATGCAGATAGCTGATGGTCGGGTTTAGTTGTGTTTGATGAATCGCCCTCAAACATTGCGAATAGCACATCATGTTGCCGAATGAAATCAGCGCATTCACTTCATTGCGTGGCGGCTGTTTGCTTCGGCCATCCATCTGAAAATCATTAATAATCAAATCGAATCCATCGTAATACATCTGGTGAATATTCCCCTCCAATCCCATTAATTCGGGGACACTTGATGCGCCCGTCAACTGAGAACAATATCGTTCTATCGCTTCGATGACTCCATCTAAATCTTTTCCTCGCGTCTGATAATAACGAAGATTCTTTATCATGTTGAAAGCCGCACCTTCCACAAATTTACGAGCCAACACAATTCGTTTTTTCTTATCCTGATAATAACCAGTTTGAGCAAGAAGCATTCTCCCCGACAAAAGGCTGTCACGAGGCATGAACGAACCCGTATAATTCTCGTAATAATCAAAAAAATGGACGGCAATATCATTTTGCCCCAAGAAATTGTATAAGGCGCTATTAGCATTTAGGGCTCCGAAAGCATAAAACTCGCCAATATTTTCCACCGGAAGATACCGAGGCTGCCCGGGATGCTCCAATCCGTTTCCGTCTTCTTCCACCGGAGTAAACTTCAAGGTATTATCTTTACGCTGCAAGATACCCGGATTAAATAAATAATACGTTTTTTTCATTGAAATACAGAATCGTTCAGTAAATTAATCTTCTTCCACGTAATAACATTCATAATAGTTGCAATTCCTATCCATATCGCTACCCATTGGCAAACTGCCACAGTTTTGATAATGATTTATGACAAGCATACACGCAAACGGTTATTCTTTTGAAGAAGATGATTCTATCCTTTCGATGGTTTTTGCTCTAGCCGCGTTTTCGATGGCTTTCACGGCAATGTCTCTTACTCCTGCTTCAGCATGAGATGCTTTTTCGCCGTATTCTTTCACCTGCGCCTGTAATTCGACAATCTTCTCTTTCAATGCTTCTATCTGCTGATCTCTCAATTTTATTTCACCTTCCGACTGTTTGTTCATCAATTTTATGTCAAAATCATATTGCATTTTCAATGTTCTTGTAACTTCCTCTTCTTTTAAACGAACGGCATTTTTCAATTTGTCGGGGAACCCAGCACCCTCTTCCCTTAATCGAACGAACTCATCTTCCGAAGCTTTGACAGTTTGCTCACGTTGGGCCATCTCCTGTTCGAAAGCTACCTTCCGATCGGCCAATTCTTTTTCGAGAGTAGCTCTTTTCGTTTCATATTCATCCCTGTCCTTTTGACGGGTTACCTTCAAGGTATACAAATATTCATCTTCTTCGCGTTTACGTCGTTTAGCCAATTCGTCGGTATACTCTTTCTCCGCCGATTTATGTTTTGCTTGGTCTTGCTCCCATTGAGCCTTCTTTTCGTTCATTTCTTTGTTGAAAACTTCATCTTTTTCGTTCATCGTTTGTTCGAAGTTATCTTTCTTTTCCTTTTGAGCAAGCAGCATGGCTGCCAAGGAATCGGTATTGGCCGACAGGGAATAGAGGTCTTCGAGATATTGTTTTTCGGCTGTAATTGCGGCACGGATGTCCTCCAATTTCTTAAATTCGCCGCCCAAACTCAATTGCAGTTCATCCAACGAGTTGTTCAACGATGATTTCAAGCCGGTAATGCTTTTTACAATGCTATCATTGTTAACATCAGCAACCTTTTCCACGGTTTCTTTTCTCACTTTCTCTTCTTGTATCCTTTTGGGCACATCGGCTTTTTCGTCCTGTACTTTTTTCAATAAAGCATCATAGGCTTTAAGTATTTCCGCTTTTGTATTCTTTTCTGTTACCATAATATTTTTATATTATTCGTTTGTTTGCAAATTAGTCTTTCAGATTCATCCATTTTTTCAAATGATTGCCCAAAATTAGGATAATTACCTTATCATTCATAGAAAATAAAGGGAAATTTCCAATCCGGCAAAATAATCGTTCATCAACCTTCCTCTTCCACATAACAAAACTCGTAATAACTGCAACTCTTACATATCCGGGCATTTATGACCGGCGGACAATCATCGGAATGAATAATTTTTACTATCTCTGTTTTTATCTCCTCTATTTTCTTTCGATCTTCGTCGGACAAATTTACATGTTCGGTGTGCCGCAAGGTGGGATATTCCAACAGTCCGGTAACACCATCGATGCCGTTTTGCTCCAACACAAAGATATAATATTTCACTTGCCATTGATGCGCACGCTCCACTTTATCGGAACGTTTTATCTCATGAATGATTTTATTGCGGGCATCATAAAAATCGATTTTACACCCATCGATCTCTAACTCTTCGTAACGTTCCGGACGTTGAGGATAGCTGTTCTCATGAATTAACTTTCCGTCATAAACCAAATCGGAAGTATGCTCGAAACGAATGTTATTGGCATGCAACCAAAGTTCTCTTTTACATACGTGATAAAGATTAATAAGAGTAGCCGTAATATCCATACTCTAAAAAATTAAAGCAGAAGATAACTGCTTATCCATAAGCCCAGCTTCATAACTATAAACAGCATCATCATTGCGTTCCAAACCATATAAATAAATGAATCCCAGATCATCATTAAAATATCCTCTTTCTATTAAGCGTTGTGCATCTTGAGAATACAAGAAGATGGAAAAAGTAAATTTAGACATAATACTCTGAATTTTTTTGATTCGCAGTTTTTGCTCGACAAAATCATCGTCTTTTGATTGAATCAATTCTATATATAAACCCCAAACCTCTTTTCCGGATACTGTTTCCGAATCATCATATTTACCGTTTTCCTTGAGAAAGTACAGTTCCTCCATAGAGAAATTTCGAACTGAAGTCGCCGGAACAAATACCGGTATATCCAATTCAACAAATGCAGAGATATTTTGTCCTTCAATTAAACGGAAAGATTGATCTACGATATTGAAATCAAGATTTTGTATTGCACTTCGAAAATCATTTAATCCACGATTAAGCAGCCCCTTATTATAATTAATACGCTTATTAATAACCTCATCATATACCATATCGAATGATTTATTTTGTAGAATAGATTCATATTCACAAAAAGGCATCTCCTTCAAAACTTTATAGCGACTATCCGTTCCATAAATAAAGCGGGCGTCATCACAATTAAAAATAAACAGTTTACAATCATTTTTCTTAACATTCCGATTAATACGGCCGGCTAATTGCTCGTCACTATCAACTAACGAAGCATCTTTGAATCCTAAATCCATATCGATATCCACCCCTGCTTCTACAACCTGAGTGGTAATAAGCAATACCTTTTTGTCTCCATTATCGGGATTTTTCAGAAAAGAAATAATTTCTTTTTTCCGGGGTTCCAATATCGTTCCTGAAAGTAAAAATATATGATCGAAGGTATCGCTATTTACGTTATTGGCAATGGAATAAAATTCGGCGGCTGTTCGTTTAAAAATAAACTCAATGATCGTGAATACTTTCCCATTTTTTTGTTGATAAACTCCAGATTCTTCAAATAATTTCTCACACAATTGAGAAAGATATGCTGTTTTTTCTTCTTTATTTCCTTTTGCCGGCTTCTTCCAATCACGAAACACCGAAAAATCAAAAAGAACTCGTCCTTTAAAGTTTTCATTCTGAAAATATATATTTTTATCACGAATAAGATAAGTAAAATCAGGAACTTTCTCACTCCAGGTAAGTTTTCCGATTTTAGGAAGGGTGGCAGACATGAGGATAAATTTCATGTTGAATAGCTCAGCATAATGATCTATCAAATAGATAATTTTATCCCACTGTTCCGGGGGATAAGATTGTAATTCATCAATAATAATAACTGAATTAGCTAATCGGTGAAGCAAATAATTCGTCTCTTTCCGACACGTCTTAAGGAGGTCGAAAAAATGCACGTGAGAAGTAAGTATTACCGGATAATTTACAAACAATCCATCTAAATAACATTTCTTATTTTTCCCATACTCTCCGTCGTTAGATTTCTCCTTTAATTCAGCACGAGAATGTAATTCAATTATTTCATCTTCGTTTAACCCTAACGTTTTCTGAAGAACCGTATAAGTTTGCGTTATCAACGTAGTAAAAGGAAAAACATAAAAAACTTTATTAATGCTATTTTTTTTCGTACTTAAATCCTGTTCAAGAAGCTCCGATAGGGCAATCATCGACAAGTTCGTTTTTCCTCCACCGGTAGGTGCTTCAATATAAAACAAACGCTTATCGAAATTTAAACGAATATTGCGAATAACCTCAACGGCCATTTCAGAGCGAAGACGATTGAGATTATCATTATTTTTTTCTTGAGGACACAGCAATTTATAAGTATCAAGGTTATCATATACGCGTTTGTTGTAATCTTGCGACGTATGAATATTATAAATAATCCGTTTCTTTAATTCTTCATCTAGAATACCGAAATCCGAATACATTTTCTGCCAACCATTCATATAGTGCATCGTTGCCAAATAATCGGAAGCGGTTAATAAGGAATAACACAGTTTGATTAATGCAAAAAAAGAAAACTCTTCCTTACAACCGGCATAAAACTCCGATAGATTATCAAAAAGCTTACTTTTAAGCATCTCTTTCTCCAGTATTTTCGTTTTAAATGGTTCTTGAATCTCCCATGAGAAAAGCTTTAGATATCGATTGATGAACTCCAGCAAATCCGTTTTAAAATTAATTTCTTGAAAGGTGTTGTTGAGTTGTGAGGCATGATGTTTAGCAATAGGATATGAGAATGCGAATACGCAATACATTAATAGGAACTGATCGAGATTATTTTTTGCAATAAAAGGGATTTTATTCAGATGATAGGCTATGAAAAGATACTCGCTTAAGAGAGAATGATTGGTAGAAATAGGACTTTCGAGCATTCTAAATAACGAATTGTTCATTTTGTCCGGGGCAGCTTGAAAATTCTCATTTACTTTTCCAAAATCATGGAAAATAATCGTATCACAAAAGAGTTCTTTGATACTATTCTTCAGTTCAGGACTACATTGTCCCGAAAAGCAATTATCTGTAAAGCGCTGAATGATACTATTTATTACATCATCCAGTTGCAGGTGGTCGCAAACAGCGCAAAAATAATCGTTTACCAGATGTTGATGTTCTTCTAACGATTCATTTTTCCTCCCTTCTCTTATATGCGCATAGTAGTTTTCTTTATCCTTTAATTTAGAAAGAATAGATTGATTATTCGAAATAATTTGTCGTATTGAATTAAAAGAGTTGCACATAAACGTTCTCTGCCTCTAACAAATATAAATCCCGTAATAGTGTATCTTTTTTTAATTTTGCCGAAGTGTAAGCAAAATCAGCCACTTCATACTGCAATAAACTCTCATTAAATCCGATGGGCAATTTTTCGAAATAAAAAAAGAGCGGTTTTTCAGTTTCTGTGGAAAAGAGATCGAATCCTTCAGTTAAACTTTCCTTTGATTGTCTTATAGAGGTGTCGTCTTTATGAAAAATGGATATAATTTGAAAAGATGAATCAGACTTTTTTTCACTATAGACATATTCATGGACACTATTTCTTTCCCACCATGCAGAAAAATCATTTTTCCCAAAATACGGCAAATATTCAGCTTCCTGATTTACAATCCTTTTATATAAAACATTTTCGATTTCATTAGTAGTATCAAGCAGCAGATAACATCGAAAAGCAGGCTTTAAGAGTATTTGCTCGGTAATAACAAGATTACAAGGAAGATCATCTTTATCTATATTGCAAAAACCAGAAGAATTATTATAAGTGACAGTGGTTTTAGTATAATTTCCTTTATCACTATCCAATGGCTCTATTCCTATTTTGAGATGCTTGAGTTTATGATAATACTCCGGGAATTCACCATTTTTTTCATATCCTTTTAATCCTGCAATAGCACCTAAAATACCCAATAAGGCGGGCTTGTGTAACATATTATATGTCAAATATATTTTTTCATTTATATCGGGCTTTTTTAGAAAACCCATATCCGCACGCAGATCAAACGATATTAATTTCATACCAAAAATAATTTTTTATGCCCGGCAGAATATGCGCAAAAACCCATACACTGCCAGGCATTTTGTCAAACGCATTAAAGATTATTTTCCAAAACGTTTTTCGGAAGATTAAAAACCTTTGTGTTTACCTTATTATAATAGAGCTCTATTTTTTCTATTTGATCTGAATTTCTATCCAGAATTTCAGTTACATTATTAAAATCATAAACAACTTTTCCATCTTGTTTTTCATCCTGCATTTTAATTAAGTTCGTAAAGTTAGGCAGTACGATTTTGGAGTCTTTCTTTAGTTGTACCCACAACAATAACTCGTTCTCGCTACCGGCTTTCGAAGCAGAATCATACCATGTCACTCCACGACGCATTGCTTCCTTTAGTTTATCGATATCCTCCGTCGAAAGACTTTGCGCATCTTCACCTGCCAATGAAGCTATGTCAGAAAGATTTTGAGGATTGATGGAAAAATGGTGCACATAATGTCCTTCTTCCAATTTAGACTGGCGCCCTATCGTAGTCATGCCCTTTTCGGCTTCAGGATCGTTCGCCTTATTACTGAAGGGAGAGGTAATTTGTTCAGTAAATATATTATCTTCATGCCAAATGTTTATTCCATGATTGATCTGTACGGGTCCATGTACGGAAATATTCGTTTCTCCGGCAAAAGTCGCTCCGAAAAGGCGGATATCGATGCAAGACAAAAGATTTTTAGCCACAGCCGTTTTAATGATTCTATCATTGTTTTTCACTTTTCCTTTAGGGTAGTCTCCAAAATGTTTTTTGTAGGACTCATCCAAAGAAATAGGATTCATTTGATCGTTCAACGATTTGAAATAAAACACCCTTTCTTTGTCAAATACATCTTTAATGTAATTCTTGACCGTATATTTAAAAGCCTTATCGGTAGCATATACTTTACCATTCGGCAAACGGCGCGGTTGACCCGAAAAATCCGCATTGTAATTTGAGTTGATCGCTTTTACAACAGCGACTCCGAAAATTCTGTTATTGAAATTCATACTATTCTGTTTTTAATATGTGATTATTCGCTTTTCGTGTTTTCGTCATTCTTTTTTTCATAGATTATATTAGGAGCAAAGCATCCGGCAAGTAAGAAACGCTGATATTTTTTCATATCTTCATTTCCTTCATAAGTCAAAACATCTTTCGCTAAATTGGCAAACCGGCCCTTTCCCAAATCGATCTCATGTTTGTACATGCTGATCATTTCCGTTATTGCATCTTGTACTTGAGCAATACTATGCTTTTGTAAAATAGGTTCTAACATTGCATACGTTTTGTTACTGGCAGCACTCTTTGTTAATAAATAATAGATTACTTGTCCCGCAGCAAAAGCGAATTCGGCAGGATCGGAAGACAATTCGACCTCATGGTTATTGGCAACAGACCGCACATGATTCATTAATTCTTTAATTTTTGAAGCCATATTATTTTTATTTTTTGGATTATTCGTATCGAAATAATTATAAAGACTAAACCAGATATTTAATTTTTTCTTAATATCGTTTTCTTTTGAATGATATTTCCCTTCTTTAAATTCATCTTGTCGCATATCTGCAATGATAACGTGATACATGATATCATCAAACATCAAACAGGTTATGGCATCTTCTTTCGATTTATAGATGTAATCGTAAAAAGCTTGCCTATATTTCATTATCATTTGATAAACAATATCTTTCCCGCTTACATATTGCGGGTCTATTTCGTTGAAATAGTTAACCGACATTTTATTATCTTTGATTTTTACTAATGAATTATTGAAAACGGTTTGAACGATATTGCTTTCAAAACCAAAGATTGTATGGATTTCCATTGTCGATTCCGGCTGCTTACCGCTTGTTGATCCGAATAAATTCAATACTTCGCAGGGATGACCATTTTTCTCCATTTTGTATCGAAACAAAGAAACAAAATCAAAATCTTTCACTTCGCCGTTAAGCATGAACAGGAGATAGTAGTTTGCAAGATTCCTATTCCTTTCACCGCACACCTCTTTTAGAATTTCGGAATAAGCAGGCTTTCCGTCTTTTGTTTCATTATAAATCCGAATAATTTCAAGATTCGTTGCAAATTCTTTTTTATCAATGAATACCGGTAGCGGATTGGGTAATATCTTATTTGATAACAGCGTTTCAAAATTACTAAGTGCAAGAGCATCCTCAGCTGTAATTCTTCCACTTATACCTTTATACATAGAAGCGGTTTTATGCTCTAAGAACGGTTTTTTAGCATTCAATCCATTCAAGAAATTACTTAACCCGTAAGTGGCATCTGTTATTTCCTCTTCACTATTGTAATCATTTTTATTAAAGAGATTTTGTTTTAAATAGTTTGCATGTGCTTCCTTATATTTTGTCAAAGGGACGTCTTTCAAATAAATATTGACAAAAAAAGAATCTTTCATTTTATCAAAAATATTCACTTCCAATTCAGAGCCATCTTTTTGTTTTTCAGGAATTAAAAAATCGTTTATATTCGTCAGGACTTCATAGCAAACTTGCTCGAAAGCTTTTGATTTTTGGATAGAAATTTCATCATTATCATTTAAACAAATAGCTCTTGCATTTTCAAAATAATATGAAAACAGACTCGTTACCTTATCAGTTCCAATACCTTCTAATTTCGAATTCTGAAAAGACTTCTTTTTGAAAGTCACTATAAATGGGGAACACGAGAAAATTTGCTTTTTCTTATCGAAAACTTTATTCATAGTTGTTCCCACACGCCTGCCGCAATCTTCGTATTTTATGATTTCTGATAATAATTCATCGGTATCATTTTTTCCGTCATAATAATCATAATCCACCTTATATCGAGGAGGCTTATTTTTCCATTTTCCTTCTTCATCCAGTTCTATGAATAGGTGCAACCCTTCAGAAGGTTCTCTATTAATGGAGAAAATTTGAGGATTACTTTGAGATATTTCATTCATAAAATTCACAAGTTCTCGTATCATGTTTTTTTCTTTGATTGACTAAGATTTGTATTTATATTTTTCATTTCATGCCGCAAGATAACACTTTTCAATGAAAGAAATAAATTTAAAAACAGAAATATTCATTATTATTTTAAATTATATTTTCATACTCTCCAACCGTGGGGTAACAGCCCCGCGGTTGGAGATGAATAGATAAGCCGTTAGGGTCTCTTGCCGGGACCGTTTGCTTAGACCTCCTTTTCCTCCTTTTCTTCCTTTTTCTTGTCGGCCTCTTTCCGTTCGGAATTGACTCTCTTGATGAGGTAACTCATCGTGTAGTCTTTCAGGCGGGCGGGATCGACACCTTTATAGATGGCTCTTCCGGCAATCAGATATTTATTCAAATCATGCCAGAAATCATTACACGTCAAAAGGTTTTCCTGCGTGTTCAACCCGCGCTTGCTTCTTATGGATTCTTGCGCGTTATTGAGTGTCTCGATCTCTTCTACCGTATCTTTGATAGTCGCCACTAATTCGGGCTTTAATCCTTGCGATTGCAGCACTTCCAAATGTAAATTGATGTTGGCCGACAATTCGTGCCCTTTCTTCACGACCCCTTCGGTATTTCCGTTGCCGATTTCCGTTCGCAGGTCTCCCAATCCCAAATCATCACCGTTCAATTCGGTGGCTGCAAACCGGGCATATCCTTCCAGCCGGTTGAGCGGCTTTCGAAGTTCACGGATCTTCCGGTCTAACGTTTTGGTTATGCTTTTCATTTCCCTATTCAACGTATCGGTCGATACGGCATTCGCACATCCATTCCTCTTCGTTTCTAAAACGACAAGAGATTCTTCACTAAACTGGTCGGAATAAGCCGTAAAATCGGCCAAATCGCGACGTACACTTGTGATTGCATACCCTCCGATGATGGGTAATTCTTCCACTTTACATGGGAACTCTTTTACTACTTTCATTTTCTTTTTGTTTTAAGTTATGAATGAAATCTTAAGAGCGCTCGATTCCCGGGTGTCTATAGATATTAAATGTATATTTTCTCCTTCAAAAAGGATTGATTCGTTTGATATGGATGAGTACGATGCCCTCAACGCTTAGCCCGAAGCTCCCAATGAGTACCATGATGCTCCCAATCGTTACCCCGATGCACATAATCAGCAACCTGATGCAATTTTTTGCTACCCCGGTGCTTCCAAAGAGTTTCCTGAAGCTCCCAATAAGTTTCCCGAAGTTCCCAACGAGTTTCCCGAAGCTACTAATGAGTACCCTGATGTTGTTTTTTAGTTTCCCGAAGCTCCCAAGCATCATCCCGGCTTTCGTACCATCGATCCGTACTAACGAAATCCGTTTTCAATATGTCAAAAAACACAATCACGATTTGATTTTTATCCATGATCAATACCGCACGTTTTGCGGGTAAAATGTCTTTACATTCTTCAATTAAATTCGTTTCAAAGTTATAAAAAGTAATCGCGAAAAGAAATACTTTTTTTTCGAAAAGATATGCTAACAGGCGATTTTTAACTTCATTTAAACCTACCGGACTTAACTTACTTCATTTTTAACCGATTAAAAACTTTTCTTGTCCTGACAAAAGCGATTCGGAAAGGGCTCGATTTAATAAAAATTCAATAAAACAAGCATCGACAGGCATACCTGTCATTTTTCTTTTACGTTAAAAACAAAGCGAAAAAGTTTCGGGATGTAAGGAAATCGGCATTTTCTACGTTTATTTTGAAAGAGATGCATTATATTTGCAAGAACATTCACACTAAACGAAGGAACGGTTTTGAATTTTCCGAATGATCTGATTTTGTTTATTCTTTTAGGCTGTTTTTTGCCTTTTTTGCGCCTTTGAACTTTCCTATCTTTCAAATAACCCGCTATTTGATGTGAAACGAAAGTTCAAATCCATCAAAAAATGACTAAAAAACACCGCATAAAAAAAATTCAAACCAGTTTCTAAGAAACTATTTAAATTTCTTGCGAAAGGCTTTAATTAAACTATTCTTTATGAACAGACGAAATTTTATCCATACGGGCAGTCTGGCATTAGCCGGGACCATCGTTACACGCCCGTTCGCTAACGCGTCCCCCAAACACACCGCCGCCACGGCCGTAAACGCCGCGATGGATCATTTCGGGGTGAGTAAAAACGATATCCGAAACACCTTGGCCGCTGCCCTCGAAAAAGGCGGCGATTATGCCGATTTGTTCTTTGAGCATACATTCAACAACTACGTGGGATTGCAGGACGGCGCCGTGAACCGCTGCAACTCGAACATCGACTTCGGCATGGGCGTGAGGGTGTTGTCGGGCGACCAAACGGGGTATGCCTATATCGAAGACATCACTCCGCAAGAGATGCTCAAAGCGGCGCGTACGGCGGCACGTATCGCCGACGGCAGTGCAAAAACAGTTCCTGCGGCGCTGACCGAAAAACCGCTGAAGAAAAACTATTACACGGTTTCGACCCGCTGGGAGGAGGTTTTACTGAAAGATAAAACGCCGTATCTGCAACGGCTCAATGAAAAGGTCTTCGCTCTCGACAAACGGGTACAGAAGGTGTCGGCCTCGCTGAGCGACAGCACCACGCACATTCTTTTCTGCAATTCCGAGGGTGTCAGTTACTACGATTACCGCCCCATGTCGTCGCTCTCGGCGCTTTGCATCATGCAGGAAAACGGGCGCACCGAAAGCAATTATGCATCGCGGGCTTACCGCAAGGGATTTGAATTTCTGACGGACGAACTGACGGATGTCATCGCCCGCGAAGCCGTCGAAAAAACGGCTCTCCTATTTAAAGCCGTGAAGCCCAAGGGCGGCGAAATGCCGGTGGTGATGGGCGCCGGCGGATCGGGCATCTTGCTGCACGAAGCCATCGGACATGCTTTCGAGGCCGACTTTAACCGGAAAAACGTCTCGATATTTGCCGGACAACTTCACAAGAAGGTCTGCAACGAACATATCAATGTGGTGGACGACGGCACTATCCCCTTTAACCGAGGGTCGGTGAACATCGACGATGAAGGCACGGACGGGCAAAAGACGTATATCGTGCGCGAAGGCGTCCTGACGAGCTATCTGCACGACCGCATCAGCGCCCGCCATTACGGCATCGCTTCCACCGGTAACGGCCGCCGCGAATCATTCCGCTATCCGCCCATGCCGCGCATGCGCGCCACGTACATGGAGGCGGGCGACCGCAAGGAAAAAGACATTATTGCCAGTGTGAAGAAGGGGATCTTCGTCAATAACTTCACCAACGGGCAAGTGCAGATCGGCGCGGGCGACTTCACCTTCTTTGTGAAATCGGGCTACCTGATCGAAAACGGCGAACTGACGCAACCCATTAAGGATATCAACATCATCGGAAACGGCCCCAAGGCATTGGCCGACATTACCCTGGTCGCCGATAATCCGGCCATTGACAACGGCACTTGGACATGCGGCAAAGACGGGCAATCGTGTCCCGTGACCTGCGGCATGCCTTCGGCCTTGGTCGGCAAACTCACCGTGGGAGGAAACAGCTAGTAATGACTAATGACTAATGACTAATTATAAATGGCCTATGAATCATAAAAATCATTCACCAGTCACAGTTGGTCACTTATCATTTTAAACAACCAAATAAATACGCACATGCTATCAGATACTCATAAAAAATTAGCCGAATGGGCTATGGATTATGCCCTATCGAACGGATGCCAGGCCGCCCGAGTCTCTCTTTACGCCGGATCGAACAGTTCGTTCGAATTACGCGACGCCAAGATGGACAAGTTGCAACAGGCATCGGAAAGCGGCTTGAGCCTGTCGCTGTATGTTGACGGCCGTTACGGAACCTATTCGACCAACCGCCTCGATAAAAAAGAACTCTCTTCTTTCATCAAAAACGGAATCGAATCGACTCGCTTCCTGGCAAAAGACGAGGCCCGCATACTCCCCGACCCTGCCCGATATTACCAAGGCGGCCGCCCCGACCTGCAACTGCTCGACCCGGATTTCAACTCGGTCGATCCCGATGCAAAAAAGGCTCTGGCCGAAGACATCGCCCGGGAAGCTCTTGGCAAAGACCCTCGCATCATCTCGGTCGAATCATCGTACGGCGACGGCGACTCGTTCAACTATTTACTCGCGAGCAACGGTTTTAAGGGCGAAAGCCAACGTTCATGGTATTCGCTTTCGGCCAGCGTGGCGGTAAAAGGCGACAACGAGGCGCGGCCGTCATCCTACTGGTACGAATCGTCGCCGCAACTATCGTCCCTCATCAAAAAAGGCATCGGCGAGAAAGCCCTGCAACGGGTACTGCGCAAAATCGGACAACAAAAAGCGGCCTCCAGCAAATACACGCTCATCGTCGACCCGTTGAATGCCGCCAACTTGTTATCGCCTCTTATCAGCGCCCTCTACGGCTCGGCATTGCAACAGAAAAATTCGTTTCTGCTCGACAAAATCGACACCCAGATAGGCAGCAACGCATTCACCCTCATCGACGAGCCGCATCTTACCGGTGCACCCGGCGCGCGATATTTCGACAACGAAGGCGTGGCCACCCAACGTCGTGAAGTGTTTCGCCAAGGAGTGCTCAAAACATATTTTATCGACACGTACAACGCGAAAAAAATGCAGATCGAGCCGACCATTTCCTCGCCGTCGATACTGATATTAACTCCCGGCACCAACAATCTCGACGCGTTAGTCGCAGGGGTAGACAAAGGGATTTTGGTTACCGGTTTCAACGGCGGCAATTGCAACGCCACCACCGGCGACTTCTCCTATGGCATCGAAGGATTTCTGGTGGAAGGGGGAGCCCTGAGCCGTCCGGTATCGGAAATGAACATCACGGGCAACATGATCCGGTTATGGTCGTCGCTGACGGAAGCAGGCAACGACGCCCGCCTCACTTCGTCCTGGCGCATACCGTCATTGGTCTTCGACGAAGTCGATTTCAGCGGATTGTAATTAAATTGGAGGTTGGAGGATAGAGGTTGGAGGATAGTGATGGAGAATAGTGGCTGGAGGATAGGGATGGGTTAGGAATGAGCAACTCGAGTTACCGTCCAACGTTTTTTAATAGGGTTTTTAATCGCTTTCTCAACGGTTTTCGTTACTTTTGCGTGGAAATCAAAAAGCAACTTATTTTGCATAGCACTTTGTGACACATTATGGCTAAAAACAAAACCGTTCGCGGCAAACAAAAGAAATCGCAGAAAGATACTGCCAAACCCGGCATTGTCAAATGGATGTGGCGCATCTTCGGCATCGCCTGCATCGCCATCGCCCTCTTTTTCATGCTCATTGCAGCCGGCGCTATCGGCTACATACCGGAAATCGACGAACTCCAAAATCCAATCGATAAATATGCCTCCCAGGTACTCTCGTCCGATGATCAATTGCTTTTCACCTATTCGCAAAGCGACGAGAACCGCTTGTTCATCGATTACTCCGAGTTGTCGCCCTATCTCATTCAGGCGCTCGTTTCGACGGAAGATGTCCGCTATTATTCACATTCCGGCATCGATATGATCGGTTTGGGAAGAGCCGTCTTCAAAACCATCCTTTTACAACAGGAAGGCAGCGGCGGCGGAAGTACCATCACCCAGCAATTAGCCAAACTGCTTTATTCGCCTACCGCGAGCAACAAGTTGCAACGTCTTCTGCAAAAACCCATTGAATGGGTGATTGCCGTCAAGCTCGAACGCTATTATTCGAAAGACGAAATCATCAACCTGTATCTGAACAAGTACGACTTCAATTACAACGCCGTCGGCATCGAATCGGCCGCCCGCACGTATTTTAATAAAACGCCCGACAAACTCACTATCGAAGAGGCCGCCACCCTCATCGGCATGCTGAAGAACTCGTCGCTCTACAACCCCGTGCGGCGCTCCGAAATCACCACGCAACGCCGAAACATCGTGTTGGGCCAAATGCAAAAGGCGGGCTACCTGAAGAAACAGGAGGCCGACTCGCTCAAAAAGCTGCCTATCGACCTCGACTTCAACCGTTCCAGCCATGTGAATGTGCTGGCGCCTTACTATCGCCAACATTTGGCTATTATGATGATGGCGAAGAAGCCGGATAAAAAGAATTATGCTTCGTGGCAAGGCCAACAATTCACAGAAGACTCGCTGGCATGGCTCGAGAACCCGCTCTACGGATGGTGTAATAAAAATAAAAAAACCGATGGGGCGAACTATAACATTTACACCGACGGGCTCAAAATTTATTCGACCATCGATTCGCGCATCCAGCGTCATGCCGAAGAGGCGGTGAGGGAACATCTCGGCGATTACCTGCAAGATATGTTCTTTAAAGAAAAAGCGGGACGCAAGTACGCTCCTTATTCGAATGAAGTAAGCGCCGAAGTGGAAGGCTTGCTCACTCGGGCCATGAAGCAGACCGAGCGCTACCGGTTGATGAAAAAAGCCGGTAAAAGCGAATACGAAATACTGAAGGTTTTCAAAGACAAGAAAGTGGAGATGAAAGTGTTTGCGTGGAACAATGCCGGGGAGATCGACACGCTGATGACACCCTGGGATTCGATTCGTTACCACAAGAGTTTCCTGCGTGCCGGATTCATGGCGATGAGCCCTGTCACCGGACACGTGAAAGCCTATGTAGGCGGCCCTGATTTTCAGTTTTTCAAATACGATATGGTCAGTACGGGTAAACGGCAGATCGGTTCTACCATCAAGCCTTATTTATACACGTTGGCGATGGAAGAAGGCATGACGCCTTGCGACGAACTGGTACACGAACCGCAAACGCTGATGACTGAAACCGGCGAGCCGTGGACGCCCCGCAACCCCGGAGCTAAAAACGTCGGAGCGACGGTTACCATCAAATGGGGTTTACAAGCGTCGAGCAACTGGGTAACGGCCTACCTGATGAAACTGTTTTCGCCCTATGCCTTCGCCCGCCTGTTGTCCTCTTTCGGTTTGAAAACGCCGGCTCCCCCGGTGGTATCGTTGGCGCTCGGGCCTAACGAAGCCTCCGTCTCCGAAATGGTCGGCGCGTACACCGCTTTTGTCCACAAGGGCATCCGCATCGACCCGATGCTCGTCACCCGTATCGAAGACTCGTATGGTAACGTAGTGGCCACATTTGTCCCCAACATGCACGAAATATTCAGCGAAAGCACGTCGTACAAAATGCTCGACATGCTCAAAGGGGTGGTCGACGGCGGAACGGGTAACCGCCTGCGATGGCGCTATAACCTGAAAGGGCAAATGGGCGGAAAAACGGGTACGACCAATAACAATTCCGACGGATGGTTCATGTCGTTCACGCCCGAGCTGGTAGCCGGCTGTTGGGTGGGCGGTGAAGAACGTTCGATTCATTTCGACCAGATGGCGTATGGCCAAGGTGCGAGCATGGCGCTGCCGATTCACGGATTGTTTTATCAGAAGATTTATGCCGATACGGATCTCAAAATGACGGACGACGGCGTGTTTGATATTCCTCCCGCCTATCAGAATCCGTGTTATGACTTACAAAAGTATTCTCCCGACTTTTATCAAAGTGAAGATCCTCTCAGCGGCAGCGAGGGTATCGACGATATTTTCGAATAAGCGGGATGAAAAGAGAAACGGGAAAAAGAATCATTTGTGTATGGATAGTATTTCTATCACTCATGCCGTTTTTCGTCGTGAAAAGCGTTCACGTTCATCATCATGAATCTGTTCTTTATTCGAGTTGCTGCGATCGTAGTTGCAGTGGGATCGACAATCTTCAGGATTCATGTCTCGTTTGTCATTTCATACTTTCCCCTTTCCTTGAGTCCGAGACTTTCGAGTTGACGTTTTACACGGAATTGCTTTCCTGTCAATTTTCCGGACACGAAATCGGGAAGGTGTGCGACATCGACTATTCTTACGGTTCGCGGGCTCCTCCCGTTTTCTAACCTCATTTTATTATCATTTTCTTATTTATTTCATCGATAAACGGAGACTGCGACCGGGGGATGCAACATATATTCTCTTTCCTGTGTCGCAGTCTCCCTATCAATATAAATTCAAAAAACAACAATGAAAACAAAATATATAATCATCATATTCTTTTTATCTATGGTTGCCTCCTTGTTCGCCGAAACGCCGACGGACAAACTCTCGTTAAGAGGAAAAGTTACGGATGAAATAAATGGAAGCGCACTCATGGGCGTGAACATTTATTTTCCCGAGTTGAAAAAGGGAACCGTTACCGACGACAAGGGTCATTATTTTATTACGGATCTTCCCGCCGTCACAACTACCGTGCAAGTGAGTTACGTGGGGCATCAGACCATCGCGCAGGCCGTGAATTTGAAGACGACCGGCAATCTCGACTTCGTGTTGAAAGAATCCGATGCGCGGATCAACGAAGTCGTTATCACCGCCTTGACGGGAAACGCTTTGATTAAAAGAACTCCGTCACCAATTTCCTATGTATCCGGAAAAGAATTGGAAGGACGCTCTTCTACCAATATTATCGACGCCATTGCAAAGCAGCCGGGCATTTCGCAAATCACAACCGGCAGCAGCATCTCCAAGCCGGTTATTCGCGGATTGGGATACAACAGAGTGGTTGTAGTCAATGACGGCATTCGTCAGGAAGGACAGCAGTGGGGCGACGAACATGGCATCGAAATAGACCCGCACACCGTTTATTCAGTTGAAATATTGAAAGGCCCCGCCAGTTTGATGTACGGTTCCGACGCCATGGCGGGTGTCATCAATTTCCAGTCCGACCCGATTTTACCGCAGGGAATGATGAAAGCGAATGTGGCTACGGAGTATCAAACCAACAACGGCCTGTTCAATTATTCGCTGAACTATGCGGGAAATAAGAGCGGATTCGTTTGGAACTGGAGATACAGCGACAAGATGGCGCATACCTATCAAAACCGTTATGACGGATATGTTTACGGTTCGGGGTTTCGCGAAAGGGCCGTGTCCGGATTGTTCGGGCTCAGCCGCAGTTGGGGCTATTCGCACCTCACGCTCGACTATTATCATCTTACTCCCGGCATTGTGGAAGGCGAACGCGACGAGGCCACCGGCAAATTTCTTAAACCGGTCGTAATCGACGGCGAAGAAGATGAAGCCGTAGCCACGGACAAGGACGGCCATTCTTACGCTCATCCCATGCCTTATCAGCAAATCTATCATTACAAAGCGGCCTTGAACAATAATTTCATCATAGGCGAAGGAAATTTGCGGGCGATTGTCGGTTATCAGCAAAACCGCCGGCAGGAGTTCGAGGATATTTTGACTCCGGACAATTACGGCCTTTACTTCCAATTGCATACCGTAAACTACGATTTGCGCTACACGTTTCCCGAAATGGGAGGCTACAAACTTGTAACCGGGGTGAACGGCATGTATCAGAAATCGTTAAACAAAGGCAGCGAGTTTCTTATTCCGGCATACCACCTTTTCGATGCAGGAGTTTTTGTTCTGGCAAGCCGTAATTTCGACAAGATGGATGTCAGCGGAGGTATTCGTTTCGACCATCGCAGCAATCACAGCGAAGCCTTGTATCTGAATGCCGGCGAAGAGCCGGTTGACAGGAATGCCGAGGGGGCGGAAGAGAAGTTTCCCGGTTTTTCACGTCAATTTCAAGGCGTCAGCGGTAGTTTAGGGGTTACCTATCAATTCTCCGATGCGTGGCACACCAAACTGAATTTGTCCAAAGGGTTCCGTGCGCCCAATATCAGCGAGCTGGCTTCCAATGGCGTCCACGAGGGAACGATTCGTTACGAAAAAGGCAATTCGGACCTAAAGGCGGAGAACAGTTGGCAAGCCGATTGGGGCATAGGATATTCCTCTTCGTTTCTGTCGATAGAACTTTCGCTTTTCGCAAATCGCATCGACAATTATATCTTTTCTCATAAGATAACGGATGATAAGGGGAACGACTTGCTCACCGAAGGTTACCGCACCTATCAGTTCGTTTCGGGCGACGCCCGTATTTTGGGCGGAGAGGCAAGCATCGATATTCATCCCGTGGAGCGGCTACATTTTCAAAATACGTTTTCGTACGTAAATTCCGTGCAGCTCAATCAATCCGATTCCACCAAATATTTTCCCTATACGCCTGCTCCCAAAGGGATATCCGAGCTCCGGTACGATCTCATTCGCCATGGTAAGATACTGAACAACACCTATATTTCGTTGGAGTTGGAGTATAACCTGAGGCAAGATCATATTTATTCCGCCTTCAACACCGAAACCGTTACGCCGGCTTATGTATTGCTCAATGCGGCTTTCGGCACCGACTTCATGTGCAAGGGACGTACGGTGGCTTCGCTCTATTTTACAGCCGATAACCTGACGGACAGAGCCTATCAGAATCACCTGAGCCGATTGAAATATGCCGACGAAAACCCCGTTACCGGCCGAACGGGCGTTTACAATATGGGTCGAAACTTCGGAGTGAAACTGATCGTTCCTCTTGTTTTCAAGTAAAAATCGATTTTATCCCTCGCCTTTCCGACGAGGGATTTTTATGATTAAAATCGCTTGGGATGAGAACGCTACTTTTTCCTCACACTTTTCTTCTTGTCCAACTCCCTTATGCGTTCCGAGGCTCTTTTGCTATACGGATTATGGATGGTATCAGGCGCAACTTCCAAAAGATGCCGATAATACGTGAGCGCCTGCTTTTCATCCTCCAAATAATCATACACCAACGCCAGACTGATTAGGGTAAACTCATTATCGTTATCATATCCGGCTGATTGGAGATAATGCTGTACGGCCTTTTCCGGTTTTCCGTTCATCATGGCCATTCTTCCCAACCGGTTCTGGACATTCACCAACTGTGCCGTATCCGGTTTGATTAATTGGTACGCCTCGTTATAATAGGTGTATGCTTTCTCCGTTTGGCCGATTACTTCGGCGGTGATCGCTTTATAAAATTTCACCTCAAAAAACTTTCCTTTCGATAAACTATCGGCTTTCAACAGATACTGATGGGCTTCCAGCGGATATGATTCATTCGCGCGGTAATGGGCTAAGCCGGCAAAAAGATTTTGATCGTAATCGAACTCGATACCCAGTTGTTCCAATACCGTATATCTTTCCACCGCTTTTTGAAAATGATTGCTGAGATAATTTCCTTTCGCATTCAGATTGAGGATATCCGCATTCACCGAGTCCTTTTCCAGATAAGCGTCGGTAATGAGGACTAATTTATCGACAGAATCCACGGCCAGACACAAGTTCGCCAATTGCTTCATCGTCATATAATCATCAGGATTGCGACGATATTCGGTTTCCAACACCCGGATAGACTCCGCGACACTGTCGAGCCTCGCCAGACTTCTCGCTTTCAACCGGACGACCGACGGGACCGTCACCTCTTGCAGGATACTGTCTGAAAGAGCAATCGCCTGCGTATAGTCCTCGGCGGCATAAGCAAACTCCGCCTTCTTTATCATCCATGCAGGGTCAGGCACTTTATCGGTTATGGCATTCGCAATTTGCATGGCAAGGCGGTTGTCCCCTATCTCTTGCGCGATTTCGGCAAACCGTTCCAGCAGGGCTGTACTATCGGGATAAGCCAGCAATCCGGCCCGGATGGTTTCTTTTGTTTGTGCGACATACCCTAAGGATTTCTGAGCCTCTGCTTTCGTCTCAAAACAATAGGGAATTTTGCACTCCATTGAATCAATCAAATGAATCATTTCCTGAAATTGCATTGTTTTTTTCAGGACTTCAATCCGTTCGATCATTTTCTGTTCCGGTTCTAATACCTGTTCTTGAGAGAATAAGGACAGACTCCCAATAAAGAAAACAGAGACAATAAATAACTTGTACATCATTCCATTTACCATTTATCCTATTTATATAACAGGGAGCGTTACTTCGTGGGACGCTCCCTGTTATCAAAACCGTATTATTTTTGCAGACTGAAAACAACCGGCAACGTAAACAGGACATTGACCGGTTGTTTTTTCAATTTGCCCGGAATCCATTCAGGCATCACATTCACCAAACGCAAAGCTTCCGCATCCAATAGAGGATCCGCTCCCCGGAGAACAACCGCATCGAATATACGTCCGTCTTTCCTTACAATAAACTGTACAATAACCCGGCCTTGTATTCCTTTTTTCTGAGCTTCAACAGGGTATTGAATATTATCGTTCAAAAAACTCATAAGTTTAGGCTGTCCGCCGGGAAAAGTCGCCGACTCATCTACCACTTCAAAAACTTTCTCATTTCCATTATCCATACCTACCTTTACATCCGTCACCTTAATTTTTACCGTGTCGGACGAGGCTTCTTTTCCTCCTTTGCCTTCCGACAATTCAAAAACCACGGGAAGCGTGTACTTTACGCGTACAATCTCGCCTTTATGTTCTCCCGGCGTCCATTTGGGCATCGCATTCACCATCCGGACGGCCTCATTATCCAACGAAGGATCGATTCCTCTAATAATCTTCGCATTGGAAACCCTACCGTCTTTCTCTATAATAAACTGTACGATCACCCTTCCTTCGATACCGTTCTCCGCTGCTATTTGCGGATATTTCAATTCGGAATAAATAAAATCCATTATCGATTCGCTATGCGCCCCTTGTCCAAAATGCGGAGGGGTATCCACGACGTTAAATACCTCGTCGCTCTTACTGAGCGGCTTGTTCTTATCCTGCCACACCTGTTCGTCGGCGTCTTGCGGCCCATGCGAACGGGCATATACACTGTTAGCCGTCACGAAAAGAAACGCCAACGGCAACACCAAAAAGTATTTTGCCAGCTTTCGAGCAGGCGACTTTGTCTTATTCATCATCATAATACGTTGTTTAAGTTGTGATACATTAAAATTATTTACTATCTGAACTGCAGTTTCATGATACGTCTGTCGTAAAAGGTGGTATTGGTAATCACGGCTATCCACTCCCCGCTGCAACACGGCGCTATCGGCCAGATACTCGAGGTTGATGGCTATTTCCCGCTTCATCAGCCACGCTACCGGATTCCACCAGCAAAAAATGCAAACACATTCGCCCAATAAAATATCGACGGAATGCCATTGTTTTACATGCACCTGTTCATGCAAAAGAATCTGATTCAATTCGTTATCGGAATGCATCGCATCATCTATAAATATCCATCGGAAGAAAGAAAAAGGCCTTGCTTCTTCCGGAAGATGATACACAGGGATCGTGTGTATGCGGCATTTCATGCTTCGACGCTTTATACGCAAGATGGAAATAAGCTGTCCGAAAAAGCGCAGCAACAACAAACCGGTTCCTGCCAGCCACATCCCATATACGATCTTTTTCCAATTCACATGGAAGGCGTGAGCCGGCGGCTCTTCCACCACCGCCATCGTCGACTCGCCGAGCATGACCGTAACCGTTGCGTCTTGCTTTTCAGACACAACAGGCAGCATATTTCCCAACGCATCGACGGTGAAAAACGGATAGGCTAATGAAAATACAATAGCCGACAGGAAATAGTAGCGGCGCAACTCTATGAAGGTATCCTTCCTCAACAGGAAGAAGTAAAGCAGGTAAAAAAACACCAATGCGGCGTTTACCTTAATGGCATATATAAAAAATGTTTCCATAGCCGCGAATCATTTTTATACGAATCGCCCGGTTCTTATTTGCGGGCGTTCTCGATTAAACGAATAATCTCTTCCAACTCGTCGGAAGTTACCTTTTGTTCTTTCGCGAAGAAAGAAACCAATTCTTTGTACGAATTATCGAAATAATTCTCTACCACACCCGATAAAAAATGGGTTTTATAGGCGGCTTCGGAAATTTTCGGTTTAAAGACCTTTACGTTTCCGAACCTTCTTTTCGTGAGAAAGCCTTTATTTTCAAGGTTTCGGAAGATAGATGCTACGGTCGTATAAGGGGGTTTGGGTTCCTCCATCTTATCGACGACATCTTTAATCGCACATTCTCCCAACGGCCATATAAGCAACATAACAGATTCTTCTTGAGGTGTTAACCGTTCCATATCATTCTATATTTCTATTCTTATTTATTTAAACAATACAAAACTACTATTTTTTAGTAACAATGAAAACATTTCACAGAAAAAAGACAGTTAAAAAAATAAAAAGGGGAAATATGATTAGTCGGGGACACCGTTCAAAGCGACATCCCCGATTTAGAAACTGTTTAAATTTCTTGCGAAAGGCTTTCGTTCAATTATTCTTCGCCTTCAAAAAGTTTCTTTTTTGTATTCTTCTTCCTCTTATTTGGCTCAAATAGCCCGCTATTATCGCCAAAACGAGAAAGAACACTGCTAAAAAATAATTCTTTTTGAATCGCGAAAGAAATTTAAACAGTTTCTTAGTTTCGTGCATTTTCGAAGAAAGGGTAAAGATTAATTTACCCGAAAACGCGTAGTGCCGGTATGAAAGAAGTCCACGATTTGTTTGGCTGCCGCAAGCCCCGCATTGATATTGGCTTCAAACGTTTGAGCGCCCGACTTCTTGGGCGTGGAAAAATACCGGTTGCCGAATTTTTCCTTAAACAACGCATGATTATCGGGCTGAATGTCGGTAATGAACCGGAAACCGGGACGTTCGTCCATAATACGGATCAAATCCGGCTCTTTAATCACTTCTTTCCTCGCCGTATTCACTAAAAGGGCTTCTTCCGGCAAACGAGACAATAACGCATAATTCACGCACTCGCGGGTTTCCTTCAAAAGCGGCATGTGCAAAGAAAGGATATCCGATGTTTCGAACAACTCTTCCACGCTATAGACCGATAAAACACCATACTCTCCTTCTTTCCGGAGATCGTCATGCGTCAACGAGGGTGAGTAGGTCTGGACACTCATCTCGAACCCGCGGGCAATTTTTGCCACCATTTTGGCGACATTCCCAAAGGCATACAGTCCAAGCCGCTTCCTTTTGAGTTCATGCCCCGACGTTCCGTCGAACTGATTACGCTGCATGAATATAATAAGTCCGAGGACTAATTCCGCAACGGCATTGGCGTTCTGCCCGGGCGTATTCATCACACAAATATCGCGCTGAGTGGCGGCGTTCAAGTCAACATTGTCGTACCCGGCACCGGCGCGCACAATCACTTTCAACTGCGGTGCATGGTCGATAACCTCCTTGTCAATCTTATCACTCCGGATAATGAGGGCATCAACATCTTCCAAAGCCTTTATTAATTCGGATTTATGCGTATATTTCTCTATTACGGCAAACGTATAACCTGCTGTTTCTATAATTCCTTTAATTTCTTTTACTGCTTGTGGGGCAAAAGGTTTCTCTGTTGCTAAAAGGACCTTCATTATTTCGTGTTATATCGTAAATTACTTTTGTTTTTCGAAATCCTGCATGCAATCGATCAATGCTTGTACACCTTCCACGGGCATGGCATTGTAGATAGATGCCCTGAAGCCTCCTACGGAACGATGCCCTTTAATACCCGACATGCCCCGTTTAACGGCAAAATCCAAAAACTCCGGCTCTAATTCTTTATATTCATCTTCCATCACGAAACACACATTCATGAACGAACGGTCTTCTTCTGCAGCCGGGCCTTTAAACAACCGGTTGCGGTCGATTTCATCATACAACCGGGCAGCTTTATCGATATTGATTTTTTCAATCGCTTTCACACCTCCCAATTCTTTCAACCAACGCAGGGTCTGCAAAGCGGCAAAAATAGGAACCACCGGAGGGGTATTGAACATCGAGCCGTTTTTGATATGAATACGGTAATCGAGCATCGAAGGAATCGGACGGGACACTTTTCCCAACACATCCTCTTTCACAATGACAAAAGTCACACCGGCCGGAGCAAGGTTTTTCTGAGCTCCTCCATAAATAAGAGCATATTTCGACACATCGAGCGGACGGGAAAAAATATCCGACGACATATCGGCGACCAATGGCACGGGACTATCGATATCGGTATGCAATTCCGTTCCGAAAATCGTATTGTTCGTCGTTATGTGAAAATAATCGGCATCGGCGGGAATCACATAATCCTTCGGGATATAGCTGTAATTGGCCTCTTTCGACGAAGCCACTTCCACTGCTTCACCAAACAACTTAGCTTCTTTCAAGGCTTTGTTGGCCCACGTTCCCGTATTGAGATAAGCGGCTTTTTTCTCAAGCAGATTGTACGGAACCATACAAAATTGCAGGCTGGCTCCTCCTCCCAAAAATAATATGCTGTAGCCTTCCGGAATATCCAAAAGTTCTTTAAACAAAGCAACAGCTTCGTCTATGACAACCTGAAAGTCTTTCGAACGATGGCTGATTTCCATAATCGAAAGGCCTATACCATTAAAGTCCATGATGGCCTCTGCTGTTTTTTCCATCGTCACTCGCGGCAGAATAGAAGGACCGGCACTAAAATTGTACTTCTTCATAACCAAAAATATTTAAAAAATATGTTTCATTTTCCACTGCAAAGCTACAAATTTATTACTAATTTTTAGCCTTTCCTTTGAAATTATAGACAAAATAATCTTCAAATTCTTTCGACACCTGAAATTTGTCCGATCCGGTGAATCGTTGTATCTTTGTTGGGTAATCATATTTTCCTCGAATGAATCATCAGTATCCATCTATTTTACTTGAAAATGCGGTGAATGAATTTGCCAAACTTCCCGGAATCGGCAGGAAAACCGCATTACGCCTCGTCTTGCATCTTTTGCGCCAAGACAAGGAAATGGTCGATAATTTCGCACAAACGATCGTAAAACTCAGGCACGACATCCATTATTGTTCTTGTTGCCATAACATATGCGATAAGGATATTTGCGATATTTGCGCCAATCCGCAACGCGACCGTTCGATGATCTGTGTGGTGGAAAGCATTCAGGAAGTGATGGCTATCGAAAGAACCGGACAATTCAAAGGCTTGTACCATGTATTGGGGGGAATTATCTCCCCTATCGACGGCATAGGGCCTTCCGATCTGGAGATTGCAAGTTTGGAGGAGCGGGTAAAGAATGACGGCGTACAGGAAGTGATTCTGGCTTTAAGCGCCACGATGGAGGGCGATACCACCAACTTTTACATCTACCGTAAACTACAACCGTATGCGGCCAACGTCAGCATTATTGCCCGAGGGGTATCTATCGGCGATGAAATTGAATATGCCGATGAAATAACGCTCGGACGGTCTATTCTGAACCGGACGCCTTTCAATGAATCGTATAAATTAATATCAAAGTAAATGGAGAAAGCCAGAAATACAGGAACCATTAAAAGCCTGTCGACACATTATTATATACACGTGACTGTAATCGCCACCCTCTTGGCGCTGGTATTATTCCGCGTTATCGATTTGAGCCGCTATGCCGAATTCATAACCGTAACCGCGGAACGCTATGCCATCCTCGTTACGATCATCGCTATTCCTGTTGCATTGAAGACTTTTTCCGAAAGATTGAAAAAAGTTTCGAAAGGTTCCATCAACCGTCCGCCCGAGAAAGAATATGCCCGCGCCTATTTTATCCGTTTGTATAGTGTAGGCATTGTTACGGTGGCGAATATCGTTTTATTCTCGTGTTCCCGCAACCATAATTTTTTGTGGCTTACGATTGTATTACTGATTATATACTTCTTTTGCAAACCTTCCGATGCCGAACTGATTGCTTTAACCGATACCGAAAAAGAGGCCCATGAAGATGCTTGAAAATGATCATATACGACTGCGCGCTCCCGAACCGGAAGATCTCGACATTCTTTACAAATGGGAGAATAATACGGAATGGTGGCAATACGGGTCCTCGATAGTCCCGTTTTCCCGCTTCGCGCTTAAGCAATATCTTATCCAATCGAAACAGGATATTTATCAGGACAAGCAACTACGCTTAATGGTCGAGTTGAAAAGTACCCACGCAACGATTGGGAGTATCGATTTATACGACTTCGATCCGTTCCACCTGCGTGCCGGCGTGGGCATCCTTGTCGATGAAAATTACCACCGTCAGGGGTATGCTTCGCAGATACTGGAGCTACTCGAAGCGTATTGTTTCGGGTTCCTGAAACTGAATCAACTGTATGCCGTCGTCCCCGTACAAAACACCAGAAGTATCAACCTGTTTAAAAAATCCGGTTATATCCTTTCCGGCACATTACAAAAATGGTTATCTTCGGGCGATTTTTACGAAGACGCAATACTCTTTCAAAAAATCAATCACAAAACCTGCGAATAAAATGAACGAAGATATTCAAAAAGCGTGTGAAGTATTGAAAAAAGGAGGCGTCATCTTATATCCCACCGACACGATCTGGGGAATAGGCTGTGATGCAACGAACGAGGAAGCGGTAAAACGGGTTTATGACATCAAGCAACGGCAAGATCATAAAGCCATGCTCGTATTGCTCGATAACCCGGCGAAACTCTACCAGTATGTGCAAGAGGTACCCGACATTGCGATGGACTTGATCGATCTCACCGACAAGCCGCTGACCATCATCTACGAAAAGGCGCAAAATCTGGCGCAAAACTTGATTGCCACAGACGGATCGATCGGCATCCGCATTACCGGCGAAGCTTTTTCGAGTGCTTTGTGCAGACAATTCCGCAGGCCCATCGTTTCCACGTCGGCCAATATAAGCGGACACGCCTCTCCGAAACGGTTTGCCGATATCGAAAAGGAAATTATCGATGCGGTCGATTACGTGGTTTCGTACCGGCAGCACGACAACACCCCTGCGGCGCCTTCGGGGATTATACGGTTAGGGGCCAACGGTTCCATCGAAGTGATCCGCAAGTAATGGCGACCGGATGGGGAGACAAGGGGACAAGGGGATCGAATCCTGAAATCATTGAATTATTGAATTGTGGAATTTGTGCAACTAAAAAAAGCTTATGATAATTTTCTGTTGTGGCGTACTTCCCATATAAAAGAGCGCCCCTTTTTGCTATTTATCTGTTTTCTGGTAGGTATTTTTACGGCATTGGCATCGTTTATACTGAAAGAAGCGATTCATTTCATTCAATCGATGCTGACGGAAAGTTTCGTTCAAACCGGAGCCAACTATTTATATCTTCTCTACCCGGTACTCGGCATCCTTATCGCCGGATTGTATGTAAAATTTGTGGTAAAAGACGATATCAGTCATGGGGTAACCAAAATCTTATTTGCCATATCGCAACGCAAAAGCCGCATCAAACCACATAACATGTACACTTCGATGATCGCCAGTTCTATAACGATCGGCTTCGGAGGTTCGGTGGGGGCGGAATCTCCGATTGTATTGACGGGATCGGCTATCGGATCGAACTTGGGACGTTTTTTCAAACTCGACCAGCGTAATTTGATGATTTTGGTAGGATGCGGCGCAACCGGCGCCATTGCCGGAATCTTTAAAGCGCCTATCGCAGGTATTTTGTTCGTCATCGAAGTACTGCTACTCGATTTGACCCTCTCGTCAATCCTTCCGTTATTGGTTACGGCTGTTACGGCAACCACGGTTTCTTATATTCTCACAAGTCCCGATGCTCTCTTTGCTTTTTCACAAGTAGAGCCTTTCACCCTCAATCGTATCCCCTACGTCATCTTGTTAGGCATTTTTTGCGGACTGATCTCGTGGTATGTTATCCGTGCGATGAGTTGGATTGAAGACGTCTACAAAGCCTTGCCCCAATGGAAACGCTTTCTGTTGGGAGGTGTGACGCTCAGCTTGCTCATCTTTCTTTTTCCTCCGTTATTCGGTGAAGGATATGACTCGATAAATATTCTTTTGGCAGGGGATGAGCATTACAACAAATTATTGAACGGAAGTATCTTCTATGATATTCAAGGCCCTTGGGGGATCATTATGTTCTTAGCCCTCGTATTGCTCTTCAAGGCGTTTGCGACCAGCGCTACGAACGGAGGAGGCGGAACGGGGGGCGTATTCGCACCGACTTTGTTGATGGGATGTCTGGCCGGTTTTATTTTTTCGTACTCGCTGAATACGCTGGGATATTCTACATTTCTTCCGCAGGAAAATTTTGCATTAATGGGCATGGCTGGCCTCATGGCGGGGGTAATGCATGCACCGTTGACCGGGACGTTCTTAATCGCTGAACTGACGGGAGGATATGCCCTGTTTCTACCGCTGATGATCGTGTCGAGCTGTGCCTATGCAACGATTCTCTTATTTGAGAAGCACAGTATTTATGCCATGCGGCTGGCGAAACGGGGTGAATTGATTACGCACCACAAAGATAAAGCGGTACTTACGTTTCTTAAGATAAAAGACCTGCTGGAAACCGATATTCCGGTCGTGACGCCCGAAATGACCCTCGGCGATATGGTTAAGGTCTTATCCAAAAGCAGCAGGAGCATCTTTCCGGTAACCGATCATCAGGGTGTATTGCTGGGATTGGTATTGGTAAACGACATCCGCAACATCATGTTCCGGCCGGAGCTTTACGACCGGTTTCACGTCGAACGGTTCATGGTGGGAGCGCCGGCGAAAATCAATATTCATTCCACGATGGAACAGGTAATGAATACCTTCGAAGATACCAAAGCCTGGAACCTGCCTGTCGTCGACGACTCGGGGCTTTATCAGGGTATCCTGTCGCAATCGTCGGTGTTTAATGCTTACCGGGAGGTGTTGCTGAAGAATTATTCCGAATCGGATGAGTAAATGAACGGTGAGTAGTAAGTAGTGAATGGCGAGTAGAGAAAAATGATAAGGAGAAATCAGGATGGAAAAAAAAGATTTACGTATTGTATTTATGGGAACGCCGGAATTTGCGGTTCCCTCATTGAAAGCATTGATTGAACACGGCTATAATGTGGTCGGCGTTATCACGATGCCCGACAAACCGGCAGGGCGGGGCTATAAACTGCGCCCTTCGGCGGTAAAAGAATATGCTCTGTCAAAAGGATTGCACATTCTTCAACCCGACAAACTAAAGAATGAGGTCTTTCTCAACGAACTGAAACGCCTCGAAGCCGATTTGCAAATCGTGGTGGCTTTCCGGATGCTTCCCGAAGTGGTTTGGAATATGCCCTCGAAAGGGACTTTTAATCTCCATTCGTCTCTATTACCTCAATACCGGGGCGCCGCACCCATCAACTGGGCTATCATCAACGGTGAGAAGGAAACCGGTGTGACGACTTTTTTCCTCACGCACGAAATCGATACGGGAAAGATCATTTTTCAAGACCGTACGCCCATCGAAACAAACGATACGGCCGAAACGCTTCATGACCGCTTAATGGTGATGGGCGCCCACTTGGTACTGAAAACCGTCGATGCCATCCTCGACGATAACGTTACGCCTATTCCTCAAAACCGTTTGGTCGGGGATACGCCGGAGTTGAAACCGGCGCCTAAGATCTTTAAAGAGGATTGCCTGATCGATTGGAACAAGCCGGCAGAAGTTGTCCGCAATTTCATCCGAGGGCTATCGCCCTACCCGGCCGCTTACACGGAGTGGCAAGACGCCGACGGCGACACACACACACTGAAAATATTTGCAGCCGACATCGTCGAAAAGGACTCTCCCGGCATCCCGGGAACGATAGAAACCGATCATAAAACCTATTTGCATATAGCCGCCGCCGATGGGTACATGAGCGTTACGGACGTGCAATTATCGGGAAGAAAGCGCATGGACATCCGCGGATTCCTGAACGGATTCCACTTCAGTACCACGACACAATTCGGTTCGTTTTCGTGATTACCATTTGTAGTTCAACCCGAACGTTAAGCTCTGATTGATCTGCAAATATTTATACTTCTCGTTGGGAGGCACTCCATCGTCAAAACGAAGATAGAGATAAACGGAGGTAGAGAAATAATTACTCAACTTCATATCGAGCGTATTCTCAAATTCAGCCAACACATTTTCATAACTGGTGAAATACTTGAATCGCGAAGTCCAGGTAATATATTGATTGTATTTGAACTTGAAATTGGAAGTAATGGTAGAACCGAGTTCAAGCAAAGAGTTTTTTCCTTCGGGGATACCATATCGGGCAATATCGACCTTGTCATTCGCAATTAACTTGTAATTGACGGATATAGGAGCAAGGTCAATGGTCAAATTCAACTGACGATGCCTTACCGACTGGAACGATTTATTCAGTTCGTATCTCATACCGATACCGGCATTTACATATAAAGGAGCTAATAATGCCGAAATCAAATCATTCTTATTTACCGGATAGTTATTAAACAACTGCGATTTGATTTCCGTATTCATCGAATAAGACCATTTTTTCAAAAATGCATCGATACCTAAGTTCCCATAATAGCGAATCATGTCATCGCCTATCCGATAATTTCGCAAGGTGTCGTCGGGAGCGGTGGAAAGCGACAACCGCCATTCAAGGGAATTATTGAATTTAACTTTATCTTTAGCATAATCAGCCTTCAAAATATGTTTATTGAAGATATTGACATAATTCGTTCCGCCCTTATACCAGTTTTCCGAAAAGAAATACTGGGAGAACTGCAACGAGTGATCACCCGAAAAAACCCAATACTTACGACCGATCTGTACGCCCTCTATATTCGGAGCATCCAACGAAAAAGTGGACTGAGGTTTAATTAGTTCCCGCAAGGGATTGAAAGACTCCTTCACTTCCGCATCCCTTATTATCGGCGGGATCGAATCGAAATAAGCCACTGAATACTTCATCTGGTCGGGATGATCGATATAATATTGCCGTCTGACACTTTTCACAAAATCAAGGTGTCGTAATTGGGGCGCAAACGTTTTTTCCTGAGGAATAAGAAATCCGAGGGAGGCGGTATCTTTAGGCGGATAAAACGATAAATCCCGCGGCAACATTTCGCCGGTAAATATCATCGGCAAGAACAACGGATCATAAAAGAGCGTATCTCGGAAAGTGAGTCCGCGCATCGATTCGGAGTTATACAATACCGGAGGCAAGAGTAACGTTCCGTTGGGTTTACGCGAATAGACGGAATCTAACGGATTGACAGGGGGAAGATAGATAACCGGCCTCGTCTTTGTCTTTTGCACCTCGAAGCGATTCGTATCTATCGGTTGGGAAATGGCTTGCGGAACAACCGTAGGGGGATCGGGGGTATCCTGATTAACAGATCGTTTGACCTGGTTCCGGATATCGGTGATATCTCTAAAAAGATCCAAACTGTCAGACAAGTTTGTCGCACCCTGATATGAATGACCATATAAGGGAAGCATTCCCACTCCACCGCCTATATAGGAAATGGCAAAAAAAATGAAAAACAAAACGGATTGTCTCATAATCTTTCAGTTGATATTCATTTTATACATTTTGGATACAAAGGTATAAAAAAACTTTCACTTTAAATATCCGGTTTTGCAAACGTAGCCTTTTTTTGCGCCTTTAAACTTTCCTTTCTTTCAAGTAGCCCGCTATTTGAGGTGAAACGAAAGCCCAAATCCATCAAAAAATGACTAAAAAACGCCGCATAAAAAAATTCAAAACAGATTCTAATATATTTAAATAAAATGCAGCCGTAATCCAAAATATTTCACTACTTTTGCAGATATCATTTTATTGTTAATTATTAATTGATTAGTATTCATTTTATAACTTAATACGATATGCAAGAGTGGTGGTTAATGCTGGATTCTTTCATGAAAATAATATGGAGCATCGCTATTTTTTCATCGGCCATATTTATTATTCAGGCAATCTTAACGTTTATCGGAATGGACTCCGGAGCCGATTTTTCAGGTGACCTAGACGTTGATACTTCAAGCGATATAGATACGCCTTTTCAATTATTCACTTTCCGAAATCTGATTAATTTCCTCTTGGGATTCAGTTGGACGGTTATCGGATTGGAGTCTTCGGGGCTTTCTACGGCCGGAACGATCGTTTTAGCGGTTATCGTCGGGATATTATTGGTCATAGCAGTTATGCTTCTTTTCGTATGGCTGAACTCGTTTCAACAGTCCGGAACCATAACCATTTCGAAGACGATCGGCTGCAAAGGGAACGTTTACCTTACCATTCCGGGAGAACGAAAGGGTTTGGGATTAGTACAGATTACCGTACAAGGCGCCGTACGCGAATATAGCGCGCAAACCGACGGCCCCACGCTATCCAATGGGGCGCCAATCCGCGTAATGGATGTCCTTTCCTCGAATATTCTTTTAGTGGAACCTACTGATAATTGATAACTCATAATTCATAACTCATAATTCATAACTCATAATTCATAACTCATAACTCTATACAAATGTATTCACCTCTGATTATTGTCATCTTTGCAGTGGTACTTATTGTTACATTCGCTGCCATATTATCTCGTTATAAACGTTGTCCGTCCGACAAGATACTCGTCGTCTACGGCAAAACAGGAAAAAATTCCGAAGGAGGCACGAGTTCGGCACGTTGCATCCATGGTGGAGCGGCGTTTATATGGCCGGTCTTCCAAAGTTATGCTTTCCTCGATTTGACTCCCATATCGATTGAATGCAATCTGACGAATGCCTTGAGTAAACAAAATATACGGGTGGACGTTCCCTGCCGTTTCACCGTCGGTATTTCCACCGATCCCGAAAGCATGACGAATGCGGCGGAACGATTATTGGGACAAAATACCGCCAGCATTCAAAATATCGCTACCGATATCCTTTTCGGACAATTACGTCTGGTGATTGCCACAATGGATATTGAAGAGATCAATGCCGATCGCGATAAGTTCCTTGCCAACGTAAGCGCCAATGTGGAAGCAGAATTACGGAAGATAGGATTGAAGTTAATCAACGTGAATGTTACCGATATCCGAGACGAATCGGGCTACATCGAAGCACTGGGAAAAGAAGCGGCGGCAAAAGCCATCAACGAAGCCAAGAAGAGCGTTGCCGAACAAAACAGGTACGGCGAAATCGGCAAGGCCGAGGCCGACAGAGACAAAGACATCCGCATAGCCGAGACTGTGCGCGACACGCGCATCCGCACTTCGCAAGCCAATGCGCTGGCAGTGGAGGGCGAAAACAATGCCAAGATAGCCATTGCCAATTCGGATGCCACACGCCGTGAAAAAGAAGCGGAAGCTGGCCGTAAGGCGGTCGCAGCCGAAAAAGTGCAGGCTGCGAAAGCGTTGGAAGAAGCCTATCAATCGGAACGAGATGCAGAAGTGGCACGCGCCGATCGTGAGAAAGCAACTCAAAATGCGAATGTGGTCGTTCCGGCACAAATAGATAAGGAAAAAGCTATTATCGACGCGGAAGCCGATGCCGAACGCATCCGCCGTTTGGCCAAAGGAGAAGCCGATGCGATCTTCGCTAAAATGGATGCGGAAGCTCGCGGTACATTAGAGATTCTTACCAAACAAGCTACCGGTTACGACCAATTGGTAAAAGCGGCGAATAACGATCCTCAATTGGCCGCCTTACTTTTAATAACGGATAAATTACCGGAACTGGTCGGCAAACAAGTAGAAGCGATCAAAAATCTGAAGATCGATAAAATTACGGTCTGGGACAGCGGCGCCAATCCGAACGGCGGGAACTCAACATCGAATTTCATCTCCAACCTCATGAAGTCGGTACCTCCGCTGGAGGAATTGTTCAATCAGGCCGGACTAAGCCTGCCGTCTTATTTAAAAGGAGAAGATAAGAGCCCGGAAATAACCGATACTCCTTCGGTAGAGGTGAAAGAAGAATGAAAATCTCATGAATAAAAAACAAATAGCCCTTATAGTAGCAGGGACATTGGTCGCGGGAACGCTGATTTGGATGAACTCCCGTACATATGCCCCTCAAGGTGCCGTCCCCATTTCCCCATTTAATCCCGACAAATACCTTGGCAAATGGTACGAAATAGCACGCACGGACGTCCGATTTGAAAAGGATATGATTAAAACTTCCGCCGAGTATTCCATGAATGCCGACGGAAGCATTAAAGTCATCAATCGCGGTTATCACTCCATAAAGAAACAATGGTCACGTGCCGAAGGAAAAGCCAAATTCAGAAAATCGCCCGATGTGGCCGCTCTGAAGGTCTCTTTTTTCGGGCCCTTCTACGGGGGCTACAACGTAGTCGCGCTCGATGAGAACTACCAGTATGCCTTAATCATCGGTCGATCTCCCGAATACTTGTGGATCCTTTCGCGCCAAACCGTTATTCCCGAAGATATAAAAGAAACTTATCTGCAAAAAGCGGCATCCTTGGGTGTCGATATCGACAAACTCGTATGGCCACAACATTCCCGATAATAAAATAATAGGGACCTTCGCATATCATTAAAGGAATCAAAAGCAGACTATTCATTGTTTTTTTAATGTAAGCAATCATGAAAAAAGTACTTTTATTTTTTTGCTTGTGCCTCTTCTTTACAGGCGCCGCAGCAATAGCTCAGGAAAGTACGGAAGAAGCCGATTCTGTGAGCGTGCGCTTTATGGAGCAACTTTACGTTTTTCCCCAGGAAAAAATATATCTGCAAACCGATAAATCGGATTATCTTTCCGGGGAACAAATCCGGTTTCGGGCGCATTTGGTGAATGCCGCCGATCACAAACCGGTATATATAAGCCGCTATGTGTATGTAGAAATCATTAACCCGGCGGACGATGTGGTAAAACGGGTCAAAATACGCCCCGACAGCACCGGTTCGTATCACGGTTATCTCAATCTTGCGGACGATTTGCCCGAAGGCGCCTACACGCTGAGGGCTTACACGAAATATATGCGGAATCAGGGGGAGGACTATTTCTTCCGGAAAACGGTACGGATACTCAATCCTTTTTCCCTGCAATTGGGAACCGTTCCTTCTTTCGTTGTAGGAAAAAACAATGTACAGGCATCGTTCCGCTTCGTAGATGTGCAGAAGGGCGATACCGTGGCACCCGAAATCGTCTCCTGGAAACTTAAAGGGAAACCGGTAAAGACAGTGACTCCTACGGGAAAGACGAATTTCCAATGGAAATTTCAGTTGCCGGAAAAAGAAAAGAACCGATCGATGCTGATAAGCCTTGTCTATAAAAACCGTAAATACAACCGGTATTACACCCTTCCCTATGCAGCGGACGATTTCGAGGTGGCGTTCTTCCCCGAAGGCGGATATATGGTGCCGGCCAAAACCTGCCAGGTGGCGTTTAAATCACTGAACACTTCGGGATTGGGAGAAGAGATTTCGGGCAACCTATATAATTCGAAGGGAGAAGAAATCGTCGCTTTCGAAAGTTTACATTTAGGGATGGGATTTTTCAATTTTGTCCCTGCCGCCAACGAAACCTACTACGCCGTTTGCAAGAATACACAGGGGGTCGATAAGCGATTCGCCCTACCGGCGGTACAACCCGTGGCAAAGGCCCTTTCCGCCCGTTTCGTAGGGGCGAAACTCATCGTTGCCCTGCAATCCGAAGCGAAAGTACAAGAACCTTTTTCATTGCTCATTCATCAGAGAGGGCAAGTACTGTATCACGCTCCCTGGAATCCGGCGACGGAAGTCTATACCTTTCCGGCCACATTTTTTCCATCGGGTGTGATCAGCATTCTGCTGCTCGATGCGCGAAAGCAAATCATAAGCGAACGGATGGTCTTCACCCTGAACGAAACGGATTTCCCGGCCATCCACACATCACTCTCCAAACCGTCTTACACCACCCGAGACCATATACTACTCAAACTGAATGCAGAGAATGCCGATTCTGTTTTTTCGGCCGGAAGTATCGCCGTCTCGGTGACGGATAATCATACGGTAGCCCTCGATACGACAATCGATATCGTTTCGACGTTGCTCTTATCTTCCGACCTGAAAGGATATATCGAATCCCCGGCCTCTTACTTCCGGGGAAACAAAATGAATAAATACGCGTTGGATGCGCTGATGATGACCCAAGGATGGCGAAGATACGACATCCCGGCTGTGTTACGAGGCGACATTCAGACACCCGATGCGTTCGCACCGGAGGTCTCCCAGCAGATATCGGGAAAAGCAGACGGCCTATTCCGCTCCTTAAAAGAAGGACATATCAGTTTGCTTGCCTCTTTGGATTCTTTAGTCACGACGGAAATGACCCAAACCGATGACAAGGGCCGGTTTACATTCAATGTGGAATTTCCCGAAGGCACGGCCTTTACCATCCAATCATTGAGCAAGAAAGGGAACAAGAACAATCTCATTGAAGTAGAACGCGAAAGCTTTCCCGAAAGCGCGTATGCAGGGGTACCGGAAAGGCTTGATTTCGCCAACGGGCCGACGGACAATGAAAAAGCTTATCTGGAGAAAGCGAATGAAGCATATATTCAAAAATATGGTATCCGCACCATCGATCTGGAAGAAATAACGGTCACCGGGCATAAACCGGGAAAATACGAAGAATCCGTTTATTATTCCGCTTTATCGGCTACCGGCCTACGCACAGCGGAAGATATCGAGAAGATGGCCGTAAGCAGCTTAAAATCGCTCTTATATACGCAACCGGGGATCGTTGTGAGAAGTGACAAAATAACAACCTCCACCTCTCAAACACCCGTCGCTTTTATTATCGATAATATTACCTATGAAGACTTTTTTGACCGCTTGGACGATATCGATGTCAGTAGCATTGATAACCTGTTCGTCGTAAAAGATAATTCTTTCCTGCCGGGATATTTTCCCAACACGAACGGAGCGATTGTCATTACCACCAAAATGGGATATGAACCCAAACCGAGGAAATCGCTGAATATCGAACAGATCATTCCCTTAGGATATCAACAAGCCGCTGAATTTTATTCTCCCGTCTATGAAACGCCGGAACAAAAGAACGCGTCCGCTCCCGATCTGCGAACAACAATCTATTGGAAACCGAATGTCCGCTTTTCGGAAGACGGCGAAGCAACCGTAGACTTCTACTCGGCCGACAGCGCAACCACTTACACGGTAACCGGCGAAGGTGTAAGCGGTTCAGGAAAGATGATTCGTTTCTCTTCCGAAATCCAGGTGAAGGGAAAGGATGAGCCGTAATTCGGATACTCCCGCCTATCGGGCGAAACCTTTACTTTTTTGCAAGCTACGGTTGATATCTTCGATATAATCGAGTATTTCCTCCCTACCCGTTCCTTCCTCCGAAGAAGTGACGAAAACAGGCGGTAATTCCTCCCACGTTTCATGCAAGGTTTCTTTATAGGCATCGATATTCATTTGAAGCCGACCGGTTCCCAGTTTATCTGCCTTTGTAAAGACAATCGAGAAGGGAATGCCCTGCTCGCCCAACCACTCAATAAACTCCAAATCGATCTTTTGCGGTTCATGCCGAGAGTCGATGAGGACAAAAAGCGAGGTCATGGCTTCCCGCTCTAAGATATATCCCTCAATGATCTCCCGCAATTTCTCGCGGCTTTCTTTTCCTCTACGGGCATATCCATATCCCGGAAGGTCCACCAGATACCATTCGTCATTCACAACAAAATGATTGATGAGAACGGTCTTCCCCGGTTTGGCCGACGTCATGGCCAAGCCTTTTCGGTTCGTCAACATATTAATAAGCGACGACTTCCCGACATTCGAACGCCCGATAAACGCATACTCCGGCTTCCCGTGTTGGGGGCATTTATGGAAATCGGTATTACTTATTACAAACTCAGCACTTTTAATGATCATATTCATTCACTTATCAATCTCATTCAATCTACATCAATCTCTTACGGCGTAAGCCATTATCGCGAGCGAAGCGAAGCACTATCAACGGCGCTTTTATCGGCGAAGCTATGCCCCTTCCCCGACAGCAACCACAGTCCCAATGCCGTAAAACCTCCATTCATTAACAGCAATTCATATCCGACCGTATACTGAAACAGTTGCTTCATCCCTATTTCAATGACGAAACAAAGAATGGGCGACGCAACGGCCACATAAGGCACCCATTTATCCACAGGCCGTAGCTTCGTATAAAGTCCGCAGAAATAGAGGCCTAATAACGGTCCATACGTATACGACACGAGTTTATACAACGCCGTAAGAATACTGTCGGAGCCAATCGCATAAATTCCGACAATCACCAATCCGAAAGCGACACTCATGGCGATATGCACTTTATGGCGGATGGCGACGTTTTTCTTCTCCAACGTTTTATCTCCGCCACTGTCGCTCATCGCCATAATATCCACACAAAAAGAAGTGGTCAGGGCAGTTAGAGCCGAATCGGCACTGGCAAAAGCGGTGGCGGTAATTCCAATAATAAAAATAGCCAAGACGCCCGACCCTAAATATTCACTGATAATATACGGCAGGATATTGTCCGACACTTCCGGCAAGACGATTTGGTTTTGCCCGGCATATAATAATAAAAGAACACCCAAACTCAGAAATAGCAAGTTCACGGGAATAAAGGCAAAGCCGTACGAAAGCATATTCTTACGGGCATCCTTGAGGCTTTTGATAGTAAGGTTTTTCTGCATCATTCCTTGGTCGAGCCCTGTCATCACGATAGTAATAAACACACCGCTGAAAAACTGTTTAAAGAAATTCTGGGTGCCGGCCCAATCATCGAACACAAAAATGCGGGAATGCGGATCACGAGCAATGGTCGAGACCATTCCTCCGAAATCCAACTTCAATTCGGAAGCCACATGCCAGACAATCAACACCAAGGCCGTAAAAAAGAAAAGCGTTTGCAGCCAATCCGTCCAGATAATCGTTTTGATCCCACTGCGATGACTATAAAGCCATATAATAAAGATGATGACGGACGTCGTCACAAAAAAAGGCACATTCCATGCATCGAACACCAAAAATTGCAGGATGGAAACGGCCAGATAAAGTCGTGTGGCAGCCACACCGATCTTGGATATCAAGAAAAACCATGCGCCGGTCTTATACGACTTTCTGCCGTAACGTTGTCCCAGATAACCATAAATACTGACCAGATTCAACCGATAATACAACGGCAACAGCACATACGCTATGACGAGATAACCGAAAAAGAAGCCCAACACCATTTGCATATAGGTCATATCCAAGCCCCGAACCATCCCGGGAACCGATACGAAGGTCACTCCCGAAATAGAGGTACCGACCATGGCAACGGCTACGACATACCATTTCGACGAGCGGTTGGCGCGGAAAAAAGCATCGTTGTCCGACCCTTTCCGGCCGGTAAGATACGATATCAACATCAGTACCGCAAAATAAAGGACTATAATAAGCAGAATAAAGCCTGCGTGCATGGGACGATACGGGTTATAGATTCATAAAATAATCGGTCATTTTCGCAAATGAATCAAACGCAAGGACATATCGGTCTGTTTTACCGAATCCGTACGTCATATAGATAAACGGCAACCCGGCAACCGACGATGCCCGGCTGTCGGTATCCGTATCGCCAATATATACCGGAGTTTGCAAACGATTTCTCTCTTTCAGGAGCTTCATATTAAACTCTTTCGGCTTGAGGTTTTGCCCATGCTCCATGTAATCGGTAAAAAGACGGGATGTATCGGTATAATGCATGAATTTGAGCAATCCGCCTTCTTCACAGTTACTCAGCAGGAAAAGTTTATACTTTTGCGCTAAATTCTCCAATCCCTGCACCACGCCGTCATACACTTTGGGGTGCATCGTCGCCGCTAATGCATGGTACTGCACCGTCACTTCCTCGAACAATGCATCACGCGCCTCTTCCGAAGCATCCGGCCTTAAACGGACCAGTATTTGTTTCGCTTCCTTGCCCATCAAGCCCAATAGTTCTTCACGCGTCACCTGCACATCAAGCCCTTGTATCTTCAAGGCGCGATTCCACGCAACGACATAATTATCGACATTATCCCAAAGAGTGCCGTCCATATCGAAAATCAAACTGTCCGGCCGTTCCAATATATGAGTATTCTTTTCCATTTCTGTGTGCAAAAATACGCAACAAAGGCTTACAGGACAAATAAAAAAAAGATTATCCGCTAGGCAACGGGTATCGATCCCCTCTGCTCGATCGTTCACCCTCCGTTCAACGCCCCACAAGGGAGGAAAAGAATTGAAAGGTGCAGCCGGACATATCGGGAAGCGGGAATAGTCCATCCTTTAGGAGGCATCAAACCGGCGCTCTTCCTCTTCAGCAGGACACTTGCCGCTGCCGGCATTCCACCCGGCAATGCAAGAACGACGTTTTGTCAGACCAGTATGACACCGGGTCAGTCCAGCATGACACTTGGTCAGGCCAGTTGTTCACTTGACAAAGCCAGTACGCCATTCTGTCAGATCAGAAAGCCACTTGATGCAACCAGTACGACACTCGGTCAGGCCAGCAGCCCACTTGATGCAACCAGCATGACACTCGGTCAGGCCAACTGCCCACTTGATACAACCAGGACAACACTAGGTCAGGCCAACAGCTCACTTGACGAAGCCGGCAGTCCACTTGACAAAGCCGGCATGTCACTTGGGCATAACAGGTGTTCTCCGGATTTGCGGAGAATGCTCAATGATTAAAAAGAACACGAAAAGCGAACTATATCAACTGATGACTGTTATGATACTATTAATAATTTCTTTATGAAAAAAACAAAAGTCTGCGTTATCATTAATCCGGTATCGGGAACCGAATCGAAGAAGAACATTCCCGACGAAGTGGCTGCTGCTTTCGATCAAAAAGAGTTCGATCTTATCTTCCGTCTTACAGGTTATCCCAATCATGCGACCGAAATCGCCCGGGAAGCGATGGAGAATGCATTTGATTCTGTGCTTACCGCAGGCGGTGACGGCACGGTAAATGAAGTGGCCAAAGCGCTTGTAAACTCCGACACGACCTTGGGGATTATTCCTTTCGGTTCGGGAAACGGATTAGCAAGGGAATTGGGTGTTCCGTTGGATTCCGAAAAAGCCATCGAGATCATTCTTAAGGGACATACCCGCACTATCGATTACGGCGTGGCCAACGAACATATTTTTTTCTGTACCTGCGGTGTGGGATTCGACGCTTTTATCAGCGGTAAATTCGCCGAAGAAAAGAATCGGGGCCCTCTCGGATATTTTCGGAACATATTGGAAGGTGCGGTGGATTTTAAGTCTGAAGAATATGAGATCACCTACGACGACGGGGAATTGAAAGAACGGGCATTCATTATCACGTGCGGAAACGCCTCCCAATACGGCAACGAAGCCTATATCGCACCGGGAGCCGATATGGAAGACGGCAAAATGAACGTGTCTATCTTAAAGCCGCTCAACGCGCTCGAGATTCCGCAAACCACCCTACAGTTGTTCACAAAAAACATCGACAAGAACAGCAAGATGACCACGCTTCTCACGAGTAACCTGACGATTAAACGATCGCATGCCGGCGTGATGCACGTCGATGGCGAACCCATCGAAACAGGCAAAGAGATTCACGTAAAAGTTATTCCCCGTGGACTAAACGTATTTGCTCCGCCCAAACCGGCGAACAAACAAAAAGAAAACGAAACTGTTTTCTCGGCACTCACCCGCTGGTTTAGTTAAACCGTAATTTTACTGGGGGTGTTTAACGCAACGCCCCCGGCTATCCTACATCAAGAAAAGCCGCTTGTTATCCTTTACCCATGAACAAGTTCGTCTGCGAGATGTTATTTATGTACGTGAATATAGGCAAAATAACTATCTGTAATAATGAAAAATTTCATCTTTCAAAATCCTACTAAACTGGTGTTTGGTAAAGGACAAATCGCTACGCTGGCGGAATTAATCCCTGCCGGAGGAACGCTTATGGTTACTTACGGCGGAGGAAGTGTTAAGAAAAACGGCGTTTATGAACAAGTGACGCACGCATTACAAGGGCGCGATTATATTGAATTCTGGGGAATAGAACCGAACCCGCATGTGGAGACCTTACGCAAAGCCATCGATGTGGGAAAAGAGAAGAAAGTCGATTACTTGCTGGCGGTCGGAGGCGGTTCGGTCTTAGACGGAACGAAACTGGTAGCGGCGGGCATTGCTTCCGATACCGATGCTTGGGAAATTGTTTTGCAAGGCAAAACAGAGAAACAAATCCCTTTCGCTTCGGTCATGACCGTGCCTGCTACGGGTTCGGAAATGAACGGCGGCGCTGTGATTACCCGCAGCGAAACAAAAGAAAAATATGCTTTCCGTGGAAATTATCCACAATTTTCGATTCTCGACCCCGAAGTGACCTATACCCTCTCCTCTCATCAAATAGCTTGCGGACTTGCCGACGCGTACACGCATGTATTGGAACAATATATGACGACTCCGGGACAGTCCCGCCTTATGGATCGATGGGCGGAAGGCGTCTTGCTTTCCATTATGGAAATTGCCCCGAAAATAAAGCAAAATCCGAAAGACTATAACCTGATGGCCGATTATATGTTGGCGGCAACGATGGCTTTGAACGACTTCATCCGCATGGGTGTTACGGAGGATTGGTCGACCCACCAAATCGGACATGAACTGACGGCTCTTCACGGCATCACTCACGGTCATTCGTTAGCAATAGTTATGCCTGCGACCTTGCGGGTGCTGAAAGACCAAAAACATGCCAAACTGCTGCAATACGGCGAACGCATCTTCGGCATCACAGAAGGGTCGGAAGAAGAGCGGGTCGATAAGGCGATTGAAAAGACCGAAGCTTTCTATCGTTCCTTGGGATTAACCACCCGCTTATCGGAAGAAAACATCGGCATGGAAACCATCAACCTGATTGCCGATCGATTCAATGATCGGGGTGCGGCATATGGCGAAAACCATAACGTAACCGGTGATGTGGCCAAAGAAATCCTTCTGAGTTGCCTGTGATTTTAATGAAAATAAGATCGGAACTAAATTTCTAACAAAGAATAATATGAAAACAATCCTAACTTTCTTACTCTGTATTCTTACCGCATCCTGTAGCGGCAAACAGACGTCCGGAGAACAACCGGAATCCTCCGGCAAAGATACATTGCCTCCTGTTGAAACTCAAAAGCCTAACACGAATTATCAACCGGCTTTTGAAGGACAAACACGTATAGCCGGGAGCAAAACCACTACTCCTTACGAAGCGGAAGTAATCGCCCGAGGGCTCTCTCGCCCGTGGGGTATCGCTCTCTTACCGGACGGACGACTGCTGATAACCGAAAAAACCGGCACGTTGCGCATTACTTCGGCTACGGGAACGCTGAGCCTTCAGATAACAGGGCTTCCTGCAACCGAAGTTAACCAACAAGGCGGATTGTTGGGTTTGACGGTGGCTCCCGATTTTGAAACAAGCCGCATGGTGTATGTCGTTTTTACAGAGAAACAACCCAATGGGAACCTTACCGCAGTGGCTAAAGGCCGGTTATCCGACGATGAGAAGCGATTGGAAAAAGTGCAGGTTATTTATCGCGCCCAACCAGCCTTCGAAAGCGAATTACATTACGGTGGGCGAATTGTTTTCGATAAAGGAGGAAATTTATTTGTCACTACCGGAGAACGCTCTGATTTGCAAACACGCCCCAAAGCCCAATCATTAGAGAATGCATTGGGAAAGGTGATCCATATAACGATTGAAGGCCGTCCGGTAGCCGACAATCCTTTTGTAAACGAAAAGGAGGCTCTTCCGGAAATATTCACTTACGGCCACCGGAATCCGCAAGGATTAGCGATTCATCCGGCAACGGGAGATGTGTGGATAAGCGAAATGGGGCCAAGAGGCGGCGACGAGTTGAATTTGATTAAAGCCGGACGAAACTACGGGTGGCCAACCATTACGTATGGCATCGAATACAGCGGAGCAACCATCGGTGAAGGAATTACACAAAAGGAAGGTCTGGAGCAACCGGTTTATTATTGGGATCCGGTTCTTTCGCCAAGCGGTATGACATTTTATGCTTCCGATGCTATTCCCGAATGGAAAAATAGCTTGTTTATTTGCGGGCTAAGCAGTAAGCATATCGCCCGTATCGTGATCGAAGACAATAAAGTGGTGGGAGAAGAACGCTTACTCGCGGACGAAGGTCAACGGTTTCGAGACATTACCGAAGGAAATGACGGCGCTTTGTATGCCGTGACGGACGAGGGGAATTTATATCGAATCCGGAAGAAATAACCGGACAATGAGCCTGAATAGAGGCATCTTAAAAGTATTCTTCAGAGGCCGTATAACGAAACGAGATACGTTTTTACTAAAAGAATACTTTAAGATGCTTTTTCTTTATTTTATTTCTCCGGAGAAAGAATCATGGCTACATCGGCAAAAGAAAGATACCACCGGGCGAATTTTTCAAGAGAGAAAAAAAGAAAAGATAATTCGACAAGCTCTTCCGCCTCCTTTTCATCCATCAATCCGTAATAATACTTATCGTCTTCCAAAAGCGACATCCGGCCTTTTTTCACCCGGATAACAACTTTTTCTAACGCTTCCCCGTGACCAACGAATAGCCCACTCCGGGATTTCCGACAATGGGAATACCCGCTTCTTCCAACGCGCGGATATCACGATAAGCGGTCAATGCGATTCATAGTCTTCATCGGTCATCATAATGAGCCAACGAACGCCAAATGCATCGACAACCTCGCCTACAGCTTCCGAGAAAAAGGTTTGTTGCAACGGACTTACGATATTCCCGCCGTCAGCCAATGTACGGTAAACCGCTTGTAATTTCTGCAAATCATGAAAAACGAGTACCAATTTACTGCTTCCCGTCAATACAGGCACTCCCGCATCGGCATCTTCGCCTTGTAAACTAAACTGAGGGGTATTCATTACTATGTGGGAGATTTTATTCTTCTCCTCATCCGCAACCTGCATCGTTTTGTCTTCCCCTTTACGAAAGACAAACACAATTTCTCCTTCAAACAATTCTTTGTAGGCGTTGAAAGCGTCTTCGCAATTTCCACCGAAAACCAAATGCACATTTAAATTCATACTACTTCTTTTTTATGTTTAGATGCAAAGATAAGCGGCCGGAATGTCAACCCTATGTCAACAAGTTTTTTATTTTTCTTTCTTCAATTTGAGGAAAGGCCAAAACACGTGAAACGAACGTTCTTCGGAATAACGACGGTGATTGCGGCGGTATCCGAAACGACCGACAAAGGACTTAACCGATGTGTTCCGCGCTTATCTCCGCCCTTGTCCGGAGCGTTTCTCCTCAACCTCTTTATTCACGGCATCTACACACGCTTTTATAGCTTGTTCTGCCGAAGGATAACGAAACTCGAATCCGGCTTTCCGGATCTTTTCGGAAGAAATACGGCTGCCGCCCAATAACATATCGGCGGCTTCCCCCATAAACAAGCGCATAAAAAAAGCCGGATAGCGAGGCAAAAAGAACGGCTTGCGCAACACGCGCGCCAGCGTACGCATAAACTCGGTGTTGGTCATGAACTCGGGCGCCACGGCATTATAAGGACCCTGCATAGCGGCATCTTCAATCGCTTTCAAATACATGGCGCACAAGTCATCGATATGTATCCAACTCATATACTGCCGTCCGTTTCCCATGCGGGCGCCGAGTCCATAACGCGTAGGAAAAAGCATTTTGCGAAAGGCATCGCTTTTACCCGAGAGCACTACGCCTTGACGAATCATCACGGAGCGGGCGCCCAGCTCATCGGTAAATCGTTGCGCTTCGGCTTCCCACTTACGGCACGTGCGGCTGAGAAAATCTTCCATTCGCCCATCGGCCGATTCATCCAAAACCTCATCGGATATATCATTTCCGTAGATACCTACCGCCGAAGCCGATATAAACGCTTCCGGTTTTTTATCCATTTCTTTCCATTTAGCGAGTATCAAAGCGGCCGATTTCACACGGCTTTCGACAATACGCTGTTTTTTGGCGCGGGTCCAACTATCTTCCGATAAATTCGATCCGGCCAAGTGGATAACGATATCGGCCTGCTCCAACGCTTTCTCATCAATTTCTTCCTTACGGTAATCCCACCGGTAACGGGGAATATCGGCTTTGACATATCGCTCGCGGCTCAACCAAATCACTTTATACCCTTTTTCGAGCAACAAATCCGATAGGGCCCTTCCGACCAATCCGGAACCTCCTGTAATAAGTACTGTTTTCATACGCGAAGCTTGTAGTTTTTTCAATCTTATAAACAAAAAAGAGGGTACATTGTTGGTTTCGCCGTTTTAAAAATGATAACGATGGAAGACGGATTAAAACGAACGACTGTGTGACAACGAATGTACCGGTCTTCTTTTATCTTCTACTGCCCGAAAGCGCAATAAGAACATAATAGATGAGCGTAGCCAACGAACTGACAGCAGCTACCACATAGGTATAACCGGCCCAGTTGAGGGCGTCTTCGGCCTGACGATGATTGCTGACATCGGTAATGCCGGCACCGCTCAACCACACCAACGCACGCTTGGATGCATCTCTTTCAACCGGAAGGGTAATGAAACTGAACAATGTCGTCAAGGCGAACAGTGCGATGCCGAACCATAAAAGGCCGGGGAAGCTTTGCAAGAGAATGATCCCCGCCAAAAGCACCCATGTGACCCATTTCGATGTGGCCGAAACGACAGGCACGAGGGCCGAACGCATTTTCAACGGGGCATATTGCCGCGCATGCTGAATGGCGTGACCGGTTTCATGCGCCGCTACCGCCGCAGCCGCCACGCTGTTGGTAGCGTAGACCGGCTCGCTCAGGTTGATGGTCTTATTGGCAGGATTATAGTGGTCGGTCAACGATCCGCGAGTGGATATAACCTGCACGTCGTATATGCCGTTGTCGTGAAGCATTTTTTCAGCCACATCCTTACCCGTCATCCCGTTTCGCAAGGGTATCCTCGAGTATTTTTTAAACTTGTTCTGTAATGTCGCTTGAACGGCATATCCGGCAACAGCTATTCCGATAAATAAAATCCAAATTAAAATCATAAGCTAAATGTAAAATGATTAGTTGTTCTTTAAACATTTTGTTTCACACAAAAGTTGTCTACAAAAAGTGAAAAACAAAAAACATGCCAAAAAAGGACCAGTCTCCGGTCTCCAGTCTCCAGTCCCCGGCCCCCCGGTCTCTCCCTCTCCCAGTCTCTAATCTCTATCCTCTATCCTCAGCGTATAATCGTCTGCGCCCTGTTAGGCCCTACCGACACAATGGCGATGGGCACCTGCAATTCATCCTCGAGGAAAGATAAGTACGCGTTGAATTCCTCGGGAAACTCGTTTTCGGATTTCATGTCCGTCATATCGGTTTTCCATCCGGGCAATTCGGCCCATACCGGCTCTATCTCGCAGTCGATATCGAAAGGCAGGTCAACAACCTCTTTTCCATCGATTTTATAGGCCACACAAGCCTTGATGGTATCGAACGCGTCGAGGACATCGCTTTTCATCATCACCAGCTTCGTAACACCGTTGAGCATAATCGTATAACGCAAGGCTACCAGGTCGATCCATCCGCAACGCCGGGGACGTCCCGTGACCGAACCGTATTCGTGCCCTCCGTCGCGAAGCGCCTTTCCATCGGCATCCGACAATTCGGTCGGGAAAGGCCCGCTTCCCACGCGCGTGCAATAGGCTTTGAAAATACCGTAAACATCGCCTATTTTATGCGGAGCGACACCCAAACCCGTGCATGCGCCGGCACATATCGTGTTGGACGAAGTGACAAAAGGATAGGATCCGAAATCGACATCGAGCATCGACCCTTGCGCCCCTTCCGCCAAGACCTTGTCGCCTTCGGCCAGGCGTTTATTGATGAAATGTTCGGTATCGACAATCGGAAATGTTTTCAGCTTTTCGACTCCCGCAAACCATTTGGCCTCGAGTTCTTCGAGGTCGTAGGCAAAATCGTAGCGGGCTAATATCTCTTTATGCCTTTCAACCGCATAGCGGTATTTTTCTTCAAACCGATGAAAAAGGTCTCCCACGCGCAGGCCGTTGCGGCTTACTTTATCGGTATAAGCGGGGCCGATGCCTTTTCCGGTAGTACCGATCTTCGAGTCGCCTTTGGCCTTTTCGAGGGCCGCATCGAGCAATTGATGCGTGGGCAAAATCAGATGGGCTTTTTGGGAAATATATAGGCGGTCGGTCAGGTTGTGTCCCGAAGCTTCGAGCCCTTCGATTTCCTCCTTAAACAACGCAGGATTGAGTACCACGCCGTTACCGATGACATTGATCTGTCCTTTTTGAAAAATGCCCGACGGTATGGATCGCAATACGTATTTCTGATTTTCAAACTCGAGCGTATGCCCGGCGTTAGGTCCTCCCTGAAACCGGGCGACCATTTGATAAGACGGCGTGAGCACATCGACTACTTTACCCTTGCCTTCGTCTCCCCATTGAAGACCTAAAATTACATCTACTTTCATCTGTTGTTTCTTATTTGTAACACGTACTTGTTTATATTATTTGTTGTTCTTTTTATTTTTTTCTTCCCGCTCTTGTTTCATAAGTTCCATTTTCTTGGCGTGCATACATTTGCTGCACGTACCGTAAATGTACAAGTTGTAATAGTTGACGGTGAATTTCTTTATTTTTTTGAGCTGCGCGGCGGTGAACAGATTACTGTTTTTGGCTTCCCACACTTGTCCGCACGTCGTGCAGATGATATGATCATGATTTTCATTTCCGTAGGTGCGTTCATATTTGGCTACATTGGCGCCGAACTGATGTTTAATGACCAAGCCGCAATCAAGAAGCAGCTCGATCGTATTATACAAGGTCGCACGGCTTACCCGGAAGTTCTCCTCCATCATCGACCGGTATAACGAATCCATATCGAAATGCCCCTTGGTTGAATAAATGTGATCGAGAATCGCAAACCGTTCGGGCGTTTTGCGATGCTTATGCTGGGTCAAATACCGGATGAACTCTTCCTTGACCTGCTTCCTCACTTTTTGATTGCTGTCCATGGGCACAAATTTATTTCTTTTTTATGATTTTTCCTAACGAATGATTCTATATTTTCTCCCTGTCTCCCTGTCACTTTGTCTCCGGTCGCCGGTCTTCGGTCTCCGGTCACCGGTCTCCGGTCACCAGTCGTCGGTCATCATCCCATCATCTCATCAACTTACAATTTCTCCATCACGATTATTTGACCATCTGGGAATGGAAGAAAAATGCCGGAAAGGATATCGCACTTTCATTATGATATGAATCCGAGACGGTAATAAAATAATAATAGGCTTTGTCATCATCGGGAACATCGTATTCAAAGACAGGGTTCTGGAGCCCTACAGCCAGTAAATGCGCTCCATTTTCGGTATCGAACAAGTCGCTATCGGTACGATACACATTATAGGTAACCCGCCGCGACGTACCGGACGACTTCCATTTCAACTGAAAACGTCCTCCGGGTAACCTTTCGGCCGTTAAATCGAAGGGCGCAGGCGGAACCGTGTCGGACAACCATTTCATGGGCGGTAATTTGGCCGGATAATGATAGTATTCGTCGAGCGCCGTGAGAATCTCCTTCGTATTCGACAAAACATTCTCGGTGCGGAAGAAAGCCTGCCCGCCCACCGCTTTACGGCGGGTGTAATCGACCTGATGAAGGATATCCTGCCGGCTCCAACCTAATTCGGTCATCTGATAGGCTCCCAATCCGGGAACGACAATGCGATCATTGGACTGCACCATCCAATCGTCGACGAAAGGATAAAACAATTGATCTTTATAATACATCATCGGATAAAGGGCGTCGTGCTTGCCGGCCTTCATCCATCGGGCGGCATCCTGATGCACCGACTCGTAGGCAGTCCAGCCGTGCCCTACACCGTTCAGCCCGCGATAGCGCCCCAGCGGGCTGCTGCTCACTTGCACCCACGGCTTGCAACTTTTCACCCAATCGTATACGGTCGTCACAAAACGGGTGATGTTGTCCCGGCGCCATTGCTCGCGGCTTTTTCCTTTACCGTAAAGGCGGTAAGTGCCCATATCGGGAAACTTGGCGGTGTTATCGGGATAGCGGATATAGTCAAAATGAATGCCGTCGACATCGTAGCCGGTGACGATTTCTTTCACCAGCGAGAGCAAATAATTATCGGTACGGGGATTACCCGGATCGAGAAACCACTCGCCCTTATATTTTTTAACGAGGGCCGGTTCCTTGCGAACGAGCGATTTTGCGCCCATATTCCGCACATGTTTATTACCGCCAAAGGGGTACGTTACCATCCAGGCATGGCATTCCAATCCCCGCTTGTGGCATTCTTCGACCACGAAAGCCAGCGGATCGAATGCGGAGCGACCGTATCCGCCGGAGACAATAAGCGAAGACATCGGTTCGATCTTCGAGTCGTAAAACACTTCGCCCCGCGCACGCACTTGAAACAATACGGTATTGAAATGATGCCGTTGCAAGTTATCGAGAATGGCAATCAATTCTTTTTTTTGACGGGAGACATCCGTTTTATTATGCGGCCAATCGAGACCGTAATTCGTTGTAAGCCATACCGCCCTGACTTCGGTCGCGGGCGGTTCGCTGGGAAAAGCGCTGACCGTTTGCAACAGACAAGCAATCAGCATCACATATATTTTATTCATTAACCGGGTTTACTCAAACAAAAAACGTCTATTTAGAATTTGTTTAAATTTGTTTCGCGATTCAAAAAGAATACTTTCCTTACCGCTTTTCGTAAGGAATTTAAACAGTTTCTGACTTCGAGGACAAATTTAAAACAAAAATCAATCATCGAAAAACGTTTTTCTTATCATTAACACATATCGTCGTCTCCGAGAAGGACTGAATATAGCCGTTCTTTCAAAGAAATGGGGTGTAAAACGACTTTTAACTCCCGTCATTTAAAGGCGAAAGGATTCAAAAGTACTTTTAGAGGCCGTCATATCGATTTTTTAAGCCAAAAAAGACTTTTCAGGGCTATCGTATCGATTTTTTAAGGACAAAAGTACTTTTGAAGGCCGTCGTATCGATTTTTCAGGGGCAAAAAGTACTTTTGAAAGCCGTCGTATCGATTTTCCGGGGGTAAAAAGTACTTTT